>ERZ773194.1067-NODE-1067-length-32187-cov-4.036070_pt1 | contig 32187 bp, 73 predicted proteins | sample MGYA00511240_ERZ773194 | MGnify/ENA primary metagenome ERZ773194 (study PRJEB29015, sample SAMEA2737774) | human gut metagenome | biome: human gut; feature: human-associated habitat; material: faeces | place: China | collected 2012 ... | reverse complement strand
ATACGGCAGCTACGACCAATGGCAGCAATGTAGTCAATGCAGTTCCGAATAATGCCGGGGCAACGATCGAAGTCAAGGTTAACGACGAAGTTATCGCTAACGGCACGGCAGCCACTTGGAAGAGCGGCGCAAACACGGTAGAAATCACCGTCACCGCCAAAGACGGCACTACCACGAAAAAATACACTGTGACGGTTACTAAGTCGTAATGATTAAGCGCAACGAAGTACCGCCCGAGCTTTTGGCGGCGGCCGAAAACTATCTGAATATCACTTGGAATGATCAAGCCACGGACGATAAAGTCTGTGGCTTGATTGCTTCCGGGACGGCCTACTTGGATCTAAAAGGCGGCGGAGTTTTAGATTATGAGGCTGACGGAATGCCGCGGACGTTACTGCTGGAATATGTACGCTACGGCTATTCAAGTGCGTTAGATGTGTTTGAAACTAACTATATGAATCAAATTTTAACTATGCGCCACGAGAGGCTGGTGGAAAAGTATGCCGCAGAAAATGCCGTATCGGGTGAATAACGAAATCACGCAGAACTTTGGCGACGGGGTAGTGAAAATTTATGCTGTGACAGATGAGGCGGCGCCCGGCTATGCGCCTGCGGAAAAGAGGACGCTGAAAGTAACATTGCGCTATCAGGAGCAGCGGTTAGGCATCAACCGCCTGTATCAGGCGAAACAGCTGCAAACGGAGATAGAGCGGGTAATCCGTGTGCCGAGGAGCAGGATAGAGGTCACGAATCGCGACCAAGCCCAAACGGAAAACGGCGTGTGGTACCGCATAGAAAGCGTGCAAAGCGCCGATGATGCGTATCCTCCGAGCTTGGACATCGCGCTGGTGCGGATTGAGCAGGGAGGTGCTAAGGGGTGACGTGGTATGAAAAAATAATTGCTGTCCACCGCGAGGTCACGGACAGCGTAAGCCATGTCAGGCGGCTAAACAGCGAGCGCTATTTCGTCTGGCAGGAGGACGGAGAGAATGCGCTTCGTGCGAGCAATAATTATGCGGAGCGAGCTATGCAAGGCTCGACGGATTTATACACTAAGCAGGAGTTTGACCCGTGGGTAGAGGAGTTGGGCGCGGCGTTTGACAAAGCGGAAATCAGCTACAGCTATACCTTTATCGAGTATGAGGAAGATACGGGATTTTATCACCATTCCTGGGACTGGGAGGTGCTCGGGTAATGGCAAAAATGAGCTATAACGGATTAACTGAGTATATCGCAAAAATCGAGGCACTTAATGCCGATATGGTGGGCATATCGACTAAAGTCGTTTATAGCGGTGCCGACGCTACAGCAAATGCAATCCGCGCCGAAATTGACCAGATCCCAAACAGCCTTTTAAATCGTGTCCAGCGCGAGGGATTAAAAGACGGTTTAGGTATCGCCCACATCATAACTGAGAGCGGCAAAACAAACACGCGTATCGGTTTTAACGGCTACAACGAACTGCGCGTGGGCAAGTACCGCGCTAAGGGTCAGCCTAATGCAATGATCGCCCGCGTGGTGGCTAAGGGCGTGAGCTGGCGCGGCGGGAAGTATGATTTCGTAAAAATTGCGGTCCGCAAAGCACGCAAGCAGGCGCAGACGGCAATGCAGGAAACGTTTAACGAAGAGATAGAGAAAATCATGAAAGGGTGAATAAATAATGGCAAATATAGGTTTGAGTAAGCCTAAGTATGCAATTTATAAAAATAACGGCACGACTGTCACCTATTCCGGCGGGGCGGTGATCGGCAAAGCGGTATCGCTGGATATGTCCTTGGACGGCGGCGATACCAATATTTTATACGCCGATAATGGGGCGGCGGAGAGTGCAAACAGTTTCGGCGGCGGTACGCTGACACTAAATACCGATGATTTGCTGCCTGCACCGATGGCAGCAATTTTAGGCGTGACGGAAAGCGCAATTAGTGGTGTAGATGCGGTGACTACGGCTGACGCAAAATGGCTGCTGTTTAACGACGATCAGGAAACGCCGTATGTGGGTTTCGGAGCAATCGGGAAAAAGCAGATTAACAATCAAACAAAATGGGTGGCGATCGTTTATCCGAAAATCCAATTTCAAAATTTGGGCGACGCGCTGACGACTCAGGGCGAAACAATCGAATGGCAGACACCGGAGATTACAGCAACGCTGATGCGCGACGATACTGCCAAACACGAATGGCGCAGAATGTCGAGCCCGTTAGACAGCGAGGCGGAGGCAGAGGCACTGCTCAATAGTTTTCTAAATATCACAGCCTAAGGGGGATAAAATGCGTACAACGACAATCGAACTAAAAGGGAAAGAGTACATTTTGTGCTTATCGCTAAAAGGTATCGCGAATTTATCCGCACGCTACGGAGGCTCAGAAAAGGCGAGCGAGGCAATGGCGAAACCTGACATCTGCGACGCAATTATCATTTTGGCGGAGATGATGAACTGCGGCGCAAGATATGCCAAGCTAAACGGCATGGAAAATCCCGAGCCGCTAAGTGAAGAAATGGTGGGCTATGGGCTGGATATGGCGGATTTTGCGCCGATGATGGCTAAAATCGACGAAACAGTGCGGCTAAGCATGGAGCGTGAGGTCGAGACTTTCCCAAACCAAAAAGCCACGGCAGAGATATCGAAATAGATACAATGTCGTGGCTGGCATGGCAGGGAATGCAGGCAGGATTAGACTATGATCATGCTTGGCTATTGCCATGGGGTGAAGTCATGGATTATATAGCAATCAAGCAGATTATGAATGGAGAGGCTAAGCAGAAAAAGCGTGAGAAAGACTTCTGGGAGCTGATGGAGTATAAATAGGGCTATGTCTAAGGGACATAGCCCTTAATTTTTAAGGCGAGGAGGTGAGATTTTTGGCAGATAAGGCGGATATCGGTGCGAAGATAGAAATAGACGGCGAAAAGCAATATCGGGACAGCCTAAAGGCGATAGACAGCGAATTAAAAGCCATGAAAAGCGAAATGGATTTGACAGCAGCCAGCATGGATGATATGAGCGACAGCCAAGAAAAGAACGCCAAGCAGGGCGAGGCTTTGGAAAAAATCATGGCGAAGCAAGAAGATAAGCTGAAGCTGATGAATACGCAGTATGAACGGTCAGTAGGCAGATTGGGAGATCTCGGCGCGGCATTAGACGCGGCTAAAAAAGAGTTTGGCGACAATTCGGTTGAGGCCGGGAAAGCGCAAGATGCATATAACAAACAGCTAACGGCCGCGATGAATTTGAAAACGCAGATCAATAAAACTGCGACGGAGCTGCAGAAAAGCAAAACAGATTTTGCAAATTTGGGCACCGCGGCAGATAAACTGGGCGATAGTTTAGATGATGTCGAGGACGCGAGCGGCAAAATCGGAACATCGTTAAAAGATATTTTCGCCGGTAATGTCTTGGCCAATGCCGCCTCGGCGGTCGCAGGGGCAGTCGCTAATATCGCCGGGTCTTTTATCAATTTAGATGAGGCTACCGAGGAAGTACGGGAGAATTTAAACAAAGTCGACAGTGCATTTACGACCAGCGGCAAGAGCAGCGAAAGCGCGCGTAAGGCGTACAAGGATTTTTATAAAATCCTAGGTGACAGCGATACGGCGGCGGAAAGTACGCAGCTTTTAGCACAATTAGCGGAAAATGAGCAGGATGTGGATAAATGGACGCGCACGGCTACCGGTGTTATGGCTACTTTTGGCGATAGTTTGCCAATAAATTCACTGATCGAGGCGTCCAATGAGACGGCTAAGGTCGGCACGGTAACAGGTGTCTTGGCCGATGCGCTAAACTGGGTCGGAATTTCGGAGGATGAGTTTAACGAAAAGCTGGCCGCGCTGGGCACGGAGCAGGAAAGAAACGCATTAATCACCGAAACGCTGGCGGCAACCTATGAGGACGCGGCGGCAGCCTACGAGGAAAACAATGCCGGAATCATGACCGCGCGCGATTTGCAGGCGCAGTTAGACGAAAGCTTGGCCAACCTTGGCGGCACGGTGCAGGATGTGAAAAACGGACTGTTGGCAGATTTCCTGCCGTCTATCGTGCAAATAATTGACGGATTTAACGATTTTGTAAACGGCGTGGACGGCGCGGATAAAGCGCTGGAAGAGGGCATCGGCAATATGGTGGATACCGCCATAGACAAATTGCCCGAGTTTTTGGAATTTGGCGCGAAAGTCATCGGTGAGATTGCGAAAGGTCTGATTTTGCATTTGCCTGACATCATGGCGGCGGCGGTAAAAATGGTGTGGACACTAACCACGACTATAGCAAGTCTTTTCCCGGATATTTTCAGCGCCGGGGTAGATATGCTGAAACAAGCAGCCGACGGCGCCGTTACAATGATCAAGCAATTTGTGTCTATCGGCACAAACGTCGTGAGCGGTCTGTGGGAGGGGATCAAGAGTAAATCCTCGTGGCTGAAAAACCAGATCAAGGACTGGTGCAGCAGTATCGTGGATAATGTCAAAGAATTTTTCCATATCAATTCGCCCTCACGAGTTTTTAGAGATGAAATCGGACAATTCTTACCGCAAGGCTTGGCGCTCGGCATCGACAAAGGCGCAAAAACGGCGTTTGACAGCATGAAGAATTTTAATCAGCAACTGCTAAGCGCCGGCGAAATGATTGTGCCGCAAGCCTCGCAGAGCGCGCAAAACCAAGGATTGGTCGAAAGCCTAATTAACGGTTTAGGCGTGATGCAGGACAAGGCGGTCACGGTGGTGGCGCAGGTCGTGCTGCCGAACGGCGAAGTCTTGGCCGAAACGGTTTTCAATGATTTGCTGAATGTTTCGAAACAAAGGGGGGTTAGCCTTGCAACAACTTAAAATCTACAATGCCCAAAATCAAGCAATCGAGCTGCCGCGCACAAAAAAAATTTCGATGGGCGGCGCACTGGTAGCGACTGAGGTCGAAATGGTCAGCGGGCGCAGAGTGCAGTATGTGCAAGGCTTTCGCCCGAGTTTCACGGCAGAATGGGACTGGTTCCCGAATGATTTGCTTGCCGAATTGACGGCGCTCTTGCGGCTGGGCGGTTTTTTCAAGGTGGACTATCCCGACCAAGACGGAAACGATAAAAGCGGGAAATTCAGCATTTCCTATCCCTCGACAGGGATATTTAAGTTTAAAGACGGCAAACCGATGTGGTACGGCGTGAGTCTTACTTTTACCGCGCAGGGGGTCGAGTAAAATGCAGGCAACAAGCTCGGTTTGGAATCCTTATGCGGATGAGATCACGCCTAATGCGGCGGTGCAGTTTGAGCTGATCGATGTCGACGCGGCAGAGGTGGCAAGCGCTGCCGCCAATGTCGCGGGTTTAAGTTTTACCGACATAACGCAAACACACGACGAAATCACGCAGAACAGTTTGAAATTGGCGACGCTCGCACCTGACCAGTGGAAGCTGGACGGCACTTGGATTTTGCCGCGTAAAGAAAAGACTAACGGCGAAACCGGCTGGTGGAGCAGCGCCCAAAGCAACGCGGCGGGAAATTTTACTGTAAATCCGACATTAACCTATACTTTCAACACGCCGCAATCGAGCGACGGTTTTACAATCGTTTTCGATACCAAGGCGGAGGAAGTGGCGGCGGATTTCACCGTAAACACCTATGACGCAAGCGGCACGCTGATAGCCGGTGCTGCCGTCAGCGGAAATACGGACGTAATCCGCATAGTCGAGTGCCCGAGCCTAAACTACAGCAAAATAACAGTAACCTTTACCCGCACGGCTAAGCCGTACCGCAGGGTAAGGGTGACGGAAGTAGTTTTCGGCTATTTGCAGCAGTTTACAAAAGATAAAATCGTCAATATGAAAATTACATGGGAAAGCGCGCTCTATATGCAAAATCTGGCAACGAGCAAGCTGTCGGTGACGATCGATAACAGCGATAAAGCCTACAATGTCCTAAACCCTGAGGGCATATATAAATTTTTGCAGCAAGGGCAGGGCATTAATACAATGCTTGTGCTGGACGGCGAGAGTATCAATATGGGCCGATACTACTTTGAAAGCGCCACAGCCAATGATGATGCACTCACGGCGACGATAACGGCGTATGATCTGCTGTATCGGCTGGATCAAGGCAAATGCAATATCGGCGCTACCGGTACATGGACAGTCGCGCAGGCGGTGGCGGCGGTAATCGCTGACAGCGGCGAGGAGATAAAAACCGACATACCTGCGGCAATCGGGGCGCGGGTGATCCGCAAATGTATCCCGCCCGATACCACACACCGCGAGGCGCTCAGGCTGATAGCGCAGGCGGCGATGACGCACATCTACATCGACAGGCTGGATCGGCTCACGGCAAAAGATATAGATTTCGGTCAAAGCGTGGACGAGCTGACCGCTGATACGATGACGACGTGGGGCAATACCAAGGACACAGGACTAATTAACAAAGTGACGGTCGAGGTCGCCGACGAATACGCGGGCGGGGATCCGATAATCTATACAGCAACCAACCGGCAGGCGGGCGAGCCGCTGCAGCTTTTGGAGATAAGCAATCCTTTGGCCAACTCGCAGGAGGTGGCGAAGTGGATCTTAAAATTAGTGGGAAACCGCAATCAGTATACGATCACTTCGCAGGGCAATCCCGCGCGGGATTTAGCCGACTGTGTAAGTATCGAAAGCGTATACGGCACGCATGACAAAGCGGCGGTGATCAAGCAGGAAATCAATCTATCAGGCAGTTTGTTAGACAGTATCACGGCGTACGGAGGTGGGAGCGTGTGACGGAAAACTGCAGAGAAATTTTAGCTACACTGGTGACGAATCGCGCGCCCGGATCCTACTATAACGCGGCGGATATAAACCGTATAGGTAAGGCGGTCAAGTGCTTAGCCGCAGAAATGGGCGAAATGGGATATCCTGTATCAATCGCGCCGCCAACTGACTGGACGATGAGTGATATATACTATGACACTGACGCCGCGCTGCTGATGAGCGCAATCACGTTGATAAAAAATCAAGTAAGCAGCACCAAGCCGCAAAGTTTCCCCGAGAGTTTCGAGGGGTTAGACTATATCGGCGCAAACAATATCGAAAAATTCCTGCTGGATATAGAGGACCTTTTGGCGGCGATACAGGTCGCCTATATCCAGTGCGGAGTAGAGCAAGCAGGAGGGATCCTATGATAAATTTCAAAGACGCCGTACCGCCTGCGGGTAAGGGTAACGTGCGCAAGATAGACGGCGCGGAAAAAACTGTAGAGTACCCCGACGGCTGGGAAAACGGCACAGCACTGAACCGTGCCAATCTAATGGCGATGCAGGGATTTGGCGAGTGCGAGACGGTTTTTAACGCCGACGGCAGTATCTCGGAAACGTACCAAGACGGCAGCGCAAAGAAAACAGTCTTTAATGCCGACGGCAGTATAGACGAGATTTTTACGGCAGGCACGCAGGTAATGACGAAAAAAATAAATTTTAACGAAGATGGCAATATTTCGGAGGTGATCAAATGAGCTGGGGAGAGATAAAAAAAGCGATAAACAGCACACTGGGGACAAGTATTTCCAAGTCATTAGATGAGTGGCTTAAATATCGCGGCGGCGATTTTGCATTTGAGTATGAATCCCCAGGTACTTTTTCACTAACCGTGCCAAGCTGGGCAACAATCGCAATCATTACAGCTTGTGCAGGCGGTGGTGGAGGTGACTACGCAGGTTATGAGGACCATGGTGACTATGGGGAAACAGTTCCCGGAATAGGCGGTGCTGGCGGGACTGCAATATATAATAAAATATATTCAGTTACCCCCAATAGCACCTTAAGCATCACTGTGGGAAAAGGGGGTACTGGTGGTAGACTTGTATCAAGCGGAACGACGGCTGCGCAAAAAGGTGGTAGCACACAAATTGGTACTTTAGTAACGCTTGTTGGTGGGAACGGAGCAAGTACAAGCAGTGCGGGTACAGGTTCTGGCGGTGCAGGCAAAAACGGTTTAAGCGGTAGCGCATATGGAAGTAATACCTATTACGGAGGTGGTTCTTTAGGAAGAGGCGGAGCACAGAACAATTCGGGTCATACTATGGTTTATCCTACCCTTGGAGGTGGAGGCGGTGCATCAAGGTACAGGGATAATGGTTATAGCACTGGTGATGACGGTGCTCCAGGATATGTTAAAATTATTTTTAAATAAGGAGCGAATAAGCTATGAAATATGTTGCTTTACTTAATAAACAGGTTATTGATGTAACAGAAAGCAATCACACACCACAGTATCCAGATACAGCAGACGGCGAAAAAATTCAAGTAGTAGAAATAGAAGATAATCTTTACCCATATAATGGGTTAATCTATGATGATGGCATTTTTTTAGATATGTATACTATGGCGAAAGTAGACATAAGCAAACCAAGAGAGTATGTCGAGCCTACGCCTGAACCCACGCAAGCCGATCGGATCGAAGCGAATCTGGACTACTTAGTGCTTTTAAACTCCTAAGGAGGATATTATGACTAAAGAAAAAATGCGCGATTATTACCAAAGTGGGCTATGGACAAAGGCAATGGTTGATCGCCTGCACGCGCTGGGCAAGATAAGCGATGAGGATTACGAGTATATTTTAGCGGAGTGAGGTGGGGCAGATGGATGTAATGCAGGGCGATGCCTATAGCATGGCATTTGCGATCGCCTCGGAGGACGGCGAGGTTACCGCCGAGCAGGTGTTGGACGTGGAAATCATCATCGGCGATATGCGCAAGACCTATGCGGCGCGTGAGGTCAGCTATGACGCAGAAAATCGCTGTTTTGTGTTTCCGCTGAGTCAAGAGGAAACCTTGCACCTGCCTAATGCGCCGCTCACTTGTCAGGTGCGCTGCAAGTTTATGTCGGGCGATGTCATCGGCACGGATTTAGGAAAAATCGACGTTAAACGCAGCGCGTCAAAGGTGGTGCTGTAGATGCCGATCAAGGTAAATATCCAAAAGGATAAAAAAATTACGGTCACGGCGGCGAAAAAAGGCGAGATAGAAATTTCCCTGGGAAACATCATCATCGAGCAAAGTAACGCCGAAGAATATGACGGCGATTATCATGTGATCCCGCAGGCATTTCATGCGCAGACACTGGAAAGCGCAAACAAAATCATGCGCGAAGATGTGACCGTAGCAGAAATTCCGTATTTTGCCGTGTCGAACGAAGAGGGCGGCAAGACGGTGATAATAGGAGGTTGAAAATGGCGGAGAATGTAAATAAGGTCGTCTATAACGGCAAAGTTTTGATTGATTTAACAGCTGATACCGTAACGGCGGACAAGCTGCTAAAATCGTTTACGGCGCACGATAAGGCAGGCGAGGTCATCACCGGCACATGCACCTATGACAGCGACACCCAAGACGCCACGGCGGCAGTGGCCGAGATGTTAAAAGGAAAAACGGCGTATGCGCGTGGGGCAAAGATTACCGGTACGATGCCCAACAACGGCGCTGTAAATGGGACGATCGCTACCAAAGAAGAAAAATTCACGATCCCGCAGGGATACCACGACGGCTCCGGTGGGGTAGAGATCGCCGAGGACGAACAGGCGAAGCTGGTCGCAAGCAACATCCGCGAGGGTGTGACGATTTTAGGCGTGGCAGGATCGATGAGCGGCACTGAGGGCGCGAAACCGCAAGCTAAGACTGTAACGCCGAAATCGGCGGCGCAGCAAGTGCTGCCTGACGACGGTTATAACTACTTGTCGCAGGTCACGGTCGAGGCGATCCCGTACGTCGAAACGCCAAACAGCGCAGGCGGAACGACAGTTACGATCGCGGGGTGATGGCGTGAGCGTAAACAAGGTAACCTATGACGGCAAAACGTTGATAGACTTAACAGGAGACACGGTGACGGCTGATACATTGCTGGCGGGGGCGACGGCGCACAATGCCGCAGGGCAAGCGATTACTGGCACTGCGGTAATCCCTACCAAGGTCAGCCAGTTGGAAAACGACAGCGGCTATGTTTCTGCTGCCGAGCTGGCGGCGGATCTGGCCGAAAAGCTGGATAAAATCACGGCGGTAAATACGGTTTTCAATTCCGACGGCAGCATTTCGGAAACATACCAAGACGGCAGCACAAGGAAAACAGTTTTTAACTCGGACGGCAGTATCACCGAAACCTATAAAATCGGCACGAAAACCAAAACGAAAAAAACGGTTTTTAACGCAAACGGCAGCATAACCGAAACCATTACCTAAGTGAACATATGTACGATATTTAAAATAAGGAGTGATAGCAATGCAAAATTTACTGGGCTGTCTGCCAAGTCCGCCTGATGAAAGAGATTATCAGGCGAAAGATTATATTGCGGCAGGAGTGCGCCCGGCGGAGTATTATCCCAAGGTAATATGCCCTGTACATCATCAAGAGGCAGGTGACTGCACGGCATGGGCGCTGGCAACAGCAAAGTTTTATCATGAATTAAGAGAACGCAAAAGCCAGTATGAATTCGCCCCGATATTTTCGTATTTCGACCGTACGGACGATGATTACACAGGTGAGGGGCGCTATATGCGTAAAGTGCTGGATAACGCACGGAAAAACGGTATTTGCTATGCAAAAGATTTGCCCAAAGGTGTACCGCTTTCGGCTGACTATCCTAACGAGGAGATCAGTGCGAAGTTGGCGCCGCTATTTCCCAAAGCAAAGGAAAATTGCATAGCCGGGTATGCCTATACGACTAAAACAGACGAGATTGCCGACTGTGTCTTTCAGCATGGAGCGGCGCCTATCACTGTTGATGTGCGAGTGAGTTTTGACGCGTTTGTCTTAAAGAATGAGAGTAACTGGGTGCTACCTATGCCGAAAGACGGCGAGCGAGTGCGCGGCTGTCATGAAGTGTGCGCCGTCGGTTTCACTAAGGATGGGATAATTATCCAAAATAGTTGGGGTGTTCCGTGGGGGTACAATGGGTTTGGCGTCTTACCGTGGGACTATCCTATATTAGAGGGCTGGCCTTTGGTCGACGAAGTGAAGCAGTGGGACATCGTCGAATTGGTCGTAGGCGAGAACAAGGCACTGGTTAATGACAAAGAAATTGCAATAGACGCTCCGGCAATGATTAAAAACGGTAGAACATTCGTACCATTAAGATTTATCGGAGAGGCATTAGGCGCGAAAGTATTCTGGAAAAACGGAACAAGAACTATCACAATCAAAGACAAGGATAACGTCATCACCATGCAAATAGGGGAGCGAATCGGGTATGTGAATAATTACGCGTATGTGCTGGATGAGGCACCGTTTATTAAGAATGATCGGACATTTGTGCCATTACGCTTTATAGGCGAGGCGCTGGGTGCTGATGTGGAGTGGATGGATAAGGAAAAAACGGTGGTTATCCGCAGAGAGGTAAAATAATGGGAAACATAATCGCGGCAATTATTACAGCAGTGGTCACCGGCGGCATCACGCTTTTAGGGGTAATTTTGGCCAACAACAAGGCGCAGGCGGTGACCGAGGTCAAGATAGAGGAACTGACAAGGGAAGTGCGCAAACATAATGGCTTTGCGGAGAGGATTCCGGTGATTGATGAGAAAATCAAAGTTATTAATCATCGGATTGAGGACTTGGAAAAGGAGTGGAGTAAACATGAAAATTAATTGGAAAGTAAGAATTAAAAATCCGTATTTTTGGGTAGGTTTGTTAGGTGTCATTTTATCGGCAATGGGGGTAAGTGCGGATATGTTTACCAGCTGGGATATCGTCATCGCGCAGGCAAAGGCATTGATTAGTAATCCGTTTATGATCGGTTCGGTCATCATGGCGGTGCTGGGGACGTTGATTGACCCGACGACTGCAGGTGTGACGGACAGCCAAAGAGCATTAGAGTATAATGTGCCTAATAATGACAAAAAATAGCGAAAAGCGGCATAGTTTTATACTATGCCGCTAAAAAGAGTGCATTAAAAGGCAAAATACGAACGCCTAAAATGCGTTTTAAGCGGGGCATTTTGCGGTAGGGATAAATAATAAGAACCGTCCGAAACGGCGAAAGAACGCTTGCACCGCCGCACACAGGCATAAGAAAAGCCTGCTATTGGGCAGGCTTGGTTAAGGTATCAATGGCTAAAGTAAGAAATTGGCTTTTACTCAAACCATTTTTTTGGCAGTAGGCGACAAGACGATCGTTTAGGTCAGGTTTAACGCGCACAGACCAAGCAACATAATTTTTTTGATTGTATCTTGTCTTGGCGGCGTTTGATGTCTTTCCCATAAAATCATTTCTCCTTTCTGAAATGGCGGAAGATAACGGTTGATGAAATGCCGATGGCAATGCAGCATAAAATAATCTTTAAAATGTTTAAAAATGTTATCATACTACTGGACAGTGGGGTAATAAAATGATATAATAATCCCAAGGGTGGGGCTTGCGCCCCAACCCTTGTCCTGTTAGTCAATCAGTGTTTTTAGCAGATCCAAGATTGCTACTAACAGCAGGATTATCGCGGTGATGAGGTTCAGCTCATCGCCGCCTTTTTTATCCCCCATTTGTCTTTTCACTCCTTTCCTTTAGGTTAATTATATTATATCATACTGCTGGCAGTATGTCAAGAGAAAATATGAAAATAATTAAAGAAAATTCCGAAAATTTTTCTGCTTTGAACAGCCGCTGACCGCAGGCTGTTTTTGTTTTAGGAGGCGATTTTTATGGAGTACGGGTATCCGTTCAAAGGAAAATTTAAGGTGACCTGCCCTTTTGGGCGTAAGGGCGCGTGGAAGTGCGGTTGGCATATCGGCACGGATATAGTAGGCATGGACGATAAAAACGTTTATGCGATCGCTGACGGCGTGGTAGAGAGCGTTAACGCCCACGGTACGGCGTATGGCAAGCATGTGTGTATCAAGCACGCTGACGGCATGGTGAGCCTGTATGCGCATTTAGCAAGTGTGGCGGTAAAGGTCGGCCAAAGTATCAAGATCGGGCAAAAGGTAGGCGTGATGGGCGCGACCGGGAACGCAAGCGGCGCACATTTGCACTTAGAGCTGCACCAAGGGCGCTACAGATACCCGGCTAAGGGCAGTAGTCCTTTGACGGAGAAAGATTTGATTGACGCATGGGCGTGGATCGAGGACCATGTGGGGGGTGAGGACGAAATGCAGGAAGTGAAAGATTTGCAAGTGTGGAGCAAGTCGACGGGTAAAGCCGTGATCGTCAAAGCGGTAAATGTCGGCGGTTCAAACTATATCAAACTGCGCGATTTAGAAAAGCTGGCGCGGGTGAGTGTGGATTTCGTGGACGGAAAAGTATATGTAGACTAAGGGGGCGGAGCGTTGGACATCGTAAAGGCGGTGCTGACGCAGCCCTGCCGAGCTAAGGCTCTGGCGGCACTCGGAGCAGTGAATTTAACACTGAAAGAAGCCGAAATTTTGCAAAGTATCTACTTGGACGGATTGACAGCCGAAGAGACGGCAGAAAGGCTGTATATGTCGGCATCGAACGTGAACAAGATTAAGCAAAGGGCGAAACAAAAATGCAAAAAAATATTCAGTGAGGGCGGCTACTAAGCCGCTCTTTTTTTATGAAATTTTTTAAAAAAAGTTTGCGAAAAACACTTGACAAACGCACTCAATGAGTGTATAATGCAAATATAAGGTTGAGGCAAGAGCCTCAAAAAAACAAAAAGGAGACGATTGATATGAAAACAAGATTAGAGTGGCAAGAGGAAGCGGCGGAGTTTAAAGGATGTACATTCGAAGAGGTTTTGGCGGTTTGCAAAAGCGCCGAGGACACCATAGTCGAGGGCTATGAAAACGGCCTTTTTGAAGAGAAAAACGCAGAGGAGTATGCAAAACGCCTCTACGAAGAAATCGAGGACTAAGGAGGACATACACATGAAAAAGATCATCGAAAATCGTCGCTATGACACCGACACCGCCCAAAAAGTTGCAGAGTGGGATTGCGGACGCGCCCGCAACGATTTTAGCTATGTAGAGGAAACCCTCTACCAAAAACGCACGGGAGAGTTTTTCCTCTACGGCATAGGAGGACCGGCTACATGGTGCGCTTACGCCTGCCCAACAGGTGGCTATGACGGCGGCGAAAAAATCCGCCCGCTCACCGAAGAAGAAGCGCGCGAGTGGTGTGAAGAACGCCTCGATGCCGACGATTACGAGGCGATCTGGGGCGAGCCGGAAGAAATCGCCCCAACCGACAGCCTAAGCGAAATTCGCGCTAAGGTCGGCATGACGCAGGAGGCATTTGCCGATTGGGTAGGCGTACCATACCGCACCTACCAAAACTGGGAAAACGGCACACGCGTGCCGCCAGCGTGGGCAGTAAAGCTGATCTCCCACTATATACAAACTGCCGAAAAACCTGAAAAATAACACTGTAGCCTGCACTGCCTGTTTCCTTGTCAAATTTTTTATTGACAAGGAAACAAGAATATGTTATTCTAAATGTGCTAATATTTGAATACCATATAGTTTCCTTTATCAATAAAAGGATCTATGTGAACATCCAAAATTGGCGTTTTGGATGGAATTTTTTATTAAAGATAAGTTTTTTAACTTATCTTTTTTGTTTGCTTTTTTGCGTTTAACCCTTGGCTGATGCCGGGGGCTCTTTTTTATGCCCAAAATCACATCTCAGCAAGTTACCGGCAAGTTAAATTTACGCCTAAATATCGCATTTTAACGCGATTTTTTCTGTTGACTGCCTATCTTGGCAAGTTACAAATATTTAGCAAGAATATGGCAAGAATATGGCAAGAATACGGTAAAAATACGGCAAATATCGGATAAGGAAAATTTTTCCAAGCCGTGATACACTTTAAGTAGATAAGGTGCGCACCTTAAAATTTATTTAAGGAGTGGTTAGTATGGCTGAGTATGTAGCAGGAAGAGGAACGACAGCATTAGGGATCATCGGCACGGTTTTAGGCAGTATCGGTACGGCAGGAAGCGGATTAAATCTTTTTGGGGCACGCCCTGCGGAGGTTTACGAAAACAGTAACGTCTGCGTACACGATATGCAGATGGCGCAGGAATTGGCGCAGAAAGACGCGCAAATTTCGCGTTTAGAGAGCGAAAAATACGCTGACAGCGTAGGTCTCGGATTGTATAAGTACATCGACGGCGAGTTAAAATCCATTCGCGAGCAGTCAAACACCAAGTGGACTGAGCAAGCGGTAGTAAATGCCAATTTATCTAACGGTTTGACCGCATTAAGCGGACAGGCTGCCAGCACGGCGCAGTTAGTGGCGCAGATCACCAAGACTGCGGTACCGTCCAGTGCAATCTGCAATTTTAACAGCGGCTGCGGTTCTTGCTGCGGCAGTGTGAACGTCTAAGGGGTGATTTTATGAGCAAGTATCAAATGATACAGGCTACCAATAAAAATATCGGCGCGGTGGCCGCGGGCGCATTGCTGCCCTTGGGTGTGATTACCCGCAAGATTTCCGACGGCTGTAGCTGCGGACAGACTTTTCAGCTACAGACTACCGGTGCCGATACGGTAGTCATCGGCGAAAAAGGCTATTACCGCATAGTCTACAGTGCCAGCTTGGAAGCAGGTGCGGCAGGTGCGGTCGGCTTGACTTTGCTGGTCGGCGGTGTGGAAGCATACAGCGTGCAGGCTACAGCGGCGGCTGACGGCTATGTAAACTTGACTTTGCCGTATGTGGTAAGAGCATTCGCTAACTGCGGCAGCCTGCCGACTAATCTGCCGTTAAATATTCAAGTTAGACTGGATACCACGGCAGCGACGGCGGGGACAGGAAACTTGATCGTTGAAAAAATGTGCTAAGGGGTGAGTAGTTATGGCGGTGACATTACAGCAGGTCAAGGCAGGCGTCAACAGCTATGTGGACGCGGAGCTCGGGCGCAAGGCGCAGGGCGTGACAAAATTCGGCGTGTATTTCATGCTGCCGAGAGTGGATAAAATGGTGGATAAGTATTACAATCAGGCGGTAAATAATCCGCTGTTTGCAGATATGTTTGACGAAAACGGCAACGTCGATATTGACGCTGTATACGATGCCGCCAAGACTGCTATGGATCGGACGGGGCAGATCGAGATGTACGGTTTCCGCTTCGGGCGGAATGACATTGATATGCTGTACGATTATATCCGCAGCACGATGTGAGGTGAGATGAGATGACCGATATGGAAAACTTAGAAAATTTTTGTTACCAAACGAATGATTTATACAAAGATGCCGTCAAATGGAAAGAGATCGCTAAGGCAGCGCCGAGCAGCACAGAGCGCGACGCGGCCAACGAAGTGGCAAATGTTCTTTTCAGCTGGCATTCGAAAATGCACGATTCACTGATTAAAAAATACAATGCTATGTAAATTTTTTTAGAAAAAATATTGACAAGGAAGTAAAAACATGGTATTGTAAGTATACAAAAACCGCTTGTCCGGCAAGGATTTTCCCCGCATTTGCGGGGGTGTCTCGAAAGAGATGATACTTGCAGGATACGCGGTTTTTTGATATAAAAAAACAAATATTATATCAGTACCCCCTAAAATTCCCCCCATTTAAAAACTTCTTTGTATCTTGATAAATAAGTGAAATTCGCTGTTTATCGAAATTATATATTACTCCAAGGACACTTTAAACCTATTTCGCAGAACTCAAAATCCGCCGCCGTCAAAAGCGTGTGGGTTCGAGTCCCACCTTCGGCACGATGAACACCGTATTTCTTGGAATGAGAAATGCGGTGTTTTTCTATTTTTAGCCTAAAACCCCCATATTGCCCCCCATTTGCGGTTGATTTAATGCTTGCTCGATTTTTTTACTTGCTTCTTGATCTACAGATGTGGTCACATGACTATATAGATCTGCAGTAATTTGGATTGAGCTATGTCCTAAACGTTCGCTGGCAACTTTAAGCGGCACGCCCGCTTCAAGCATCATGGTGGCATTTGTATGACGTAAATCATGAAAACGGATATGGGCAAGTCCTGCAGTTTTCAAATATTTATCCATTTGCCGAGAAAGCCAGTCAGGGTTAATGCATTCGCCGACAACGTTGCAAATAACTAAATCATTATCAATATAATTTATACCGTAATACAATTTTTGTGTAGCAACGCGTCTTCTGCGTTCAAGCAAAGATGCGCGAACCATTTCCGGTATAGAAATAGTTCGATTGCTGGTGACCGATTTAGGCGTTTTAAAGATAAGTTTTCCACCAACGCGAACGAGATTTTGCCGAACACTCAATGTTGATCGCTCAAAATCTATATCCTGCCAACGCAATCCGCAAATTTCCCCTCGGCGCAAGCCGCATAATGTCGCTAACAAGCAAGGCAATTCAAAATCTGTATTCTGCACCGCCGCAAGCAAAGCAACAGCATCTTTGGTTGTCAAGCCGACACCGGTGTTGGCATACGGAACTTTAGGCGGAGTAACATGTTCAGCAGGATTAACGCTTATCAAACTAAGATTTAAAGCATCTTGCAGCATTTTTTTGATGATACGATGATGTTTATTTACAGTAGATGGAGAAAGAGTTTTTCGTTTTAGGTCATAGTAATCTTGCAAATGAATGGCTTTTAATTTATCAAGATATATATGTCCTAAAATCGGTGATACATGCCGCATTAAAATCATTTCATAATCGCGATAGCTGGTAGGGGAGAGGTCTGGTTGAATGTGTGCTAACCATTTTACAATATGATCAGATAGCAACATTTTCTCCATTACACCGCTGCCGTGTTCATACTCATACAAAAGCTCATTTAAAGCTTTTTGCGCAGCTTTTTTGTTGTTTGTATGCAATGATAATTCGCGGCGTTTACGGCGTCCGAATTGGTCTTCTACATAGATACGCGCATAGTAAGTATTGCCTACTTTTCTTAAAGATCCGTTTTGCATAAAAAAACACTCCTTTTCTTTTTATACTTGCATAAAAGTCCAAGGCGTGCTATAATATCCATGTCTTGGTGGATATAGGCACACGCCTCTATCTTTCCTGCTCCCCTTTTCGTGCGCCAACACGAAGAGGGGATTTTTTTATTGTGTTCAAAAATTAATAGCCGTTTTTAGAAACGCCGTATACGGCTTGCTCGTTTGTAAAACCCTCATACTCTAACTGGTCGATTAAACCTTGGCGAGAGAATGAGCTGTGTTTCAAATAGGACGCAGCTTTTTTCACTGCCTGCTCGTTCCAATCAGCTCCGCTTTTCTCGACACCGTAAACCGCTTGGTCATGAGTAAAACCCTCATATTCTAACTGCTCGATTAAGCCGCTATAGGAAAATGCACTATGGCTAAGGTAGGATTTAGCTTTTTTCTCGGCTTGTTCGCTCCAGTTTGCTCCGCAATTATCCACAGCGTAAGTAGCCTCTTCGGTGGAAAATTTCTCATATTCTAATTGCTCAATCAAACCTTGACGAGAAAATGAGCTGTGGCTCAAATAAGAATTTGCTTTGGCTAAAGCATTTTTTTGCCCGGTAGTGACGGTTTGTGTCGGAGTAGTAGGAGTAGTCGGTTTGGTAAAATCGTTAGTATCGCTTACTTGAACGGTGCGGCTGGCGCTATCCCAATTTACATATGCATCGAGATTTTCGGATACAAAACGTATAGGAACCATGGTAGTGCTGTTAATGATTTTCGGCGCAAGCAAAAGCTCTTTTTCTTGGCCGGCAACAACGGCTTTTTTACTGTCAACAGTCAAAAGGATTTCTTTGCCGTCTTTGGTGATCGTGATACTGCGGTCGGCACCGTTCCAGTCAACTTGACTGCCGAGATTTTGCGAAACGATACGCAAAGGCACCAAAGTAGTGCCGTTTTCGATAACAGGCGCTACAGTCGGCTGCACAATGCTGCCGTTAATTTCCAATTTGATGTCGCTCGCAAATGCAGGCGCGGCGGCTAAGGACATAGTAAGCAAAGCCGCAAAAATAAATTTTGCTTTTTTCATAAAAAACATCACCTTTCAAAAATTTTTTACAAAAGCAAATTATTGTTGACAAAAATTTACTTTTGTAGTAGACTGTAAATAAATAGAAATTATAAAAGGACGTGATGAAATGGAACCGCCGCTAATGCTGCAAGCTTTGTTTTCACAACTCACCACTGAAGAACTGCTGGCGCTTATCGCTTATGAAGAAGAAATTCTATATAAGTCAGAGCCTGCTGCTGTTCCTCCTCCGAAAGTCGGCTGAAAAGCTCCGCCGCTTTCTCCACAGCCTCCTGATGCTCGACATCAGCGAGGCTTTTTTTTTGCTCATTTTCACCTCCTGTGTTGGGCAATCCTAAAAGAGTAGAGGGAGGAATTTGAAAAATCATAGCTAACTTTTGGATAATAGATCGTTTTAGATTTTGGACCTTGCCGTTTTCCCACTTCCAAACAGCGCCCTTGTTTACGCCCACCATAGCACCTAATTCTTCTTGAGTAAGACCAAGACGTTCGCGGTTTTCTCTTATAATATCTCCCATTTGCATCGCAAAAACCTCTTCCTTTTAGTATACTTGGATTTTAACATATATCTTATATTTTGTCAACTTTTTTTAAAAAAGTATCTTAAAAAGATAAAAAACACTTGACATTATCGAAAAATGATTGTATTATAAAAGTATCCTAAAAAGATACGAGAGGGGGGAGACGATCAGATGGACAAGAACTTTTTGTGCGCTAAAATGAAAATGCATGGTGACACACAAGCGGATTTGGCCGAAGCTTTAGGCATTTCTTTGGGGCAAACAAATGCGAAAATTAACGAAACACGCGGCGCAGAATTTACTCAAAGAGAAATTTTCATTATAAAAAGCCGGTATCAACTAACCGCAGAAGAAGTAGATAAAATTTTTTTTGGCGAAAAAGTATCTTAAAAAGATACAAAACGACATAAGGAGAGGCGAAGAAAAAAAGACTAAGGAGGTGTTTTTATGACGGCATTAGAGGTAGGCGAGGCAATTCGCAGGGCTAAATGCTACATGACACCAAAGGAATTTAGCGAGTTTAGCGGGCTGTCAGTGGCGCATATCAGCAAGCTGCCGATTATCAGCTTTAGCGAGCGCAAATACCTGATAGATGCGGGAGCGATCATGAAGTTAGGGGAGCAAGGAGGCCATGAGAGTGTCAGAGATAACGTATCTAGCACTTAACATTATTACCACCATACTTTTGGTGGCAAGTTTAACGATAACGATCATTTCTTGTACAGGAATTAGTTCCCCCCGAGCCACACTGGCAGTTATAGCAGTCATCATAGTGGTCATTGTATCAATCACATGTATTGTGTCTTATTTAGTTTTTTAAATACTTTGAGGAGATGAAAAAGAATGACGCAAAAAGAAAAAATGGTGGACTTAATGGACATTCTTTTGGTGGCTGCGAAAGTAATTTGTGATCGCGCCATTAATGGTAAAGCCACACAAGCGGAAATTGCAAGTTTGCCAAATTTGGTGAACAGCATAAATGATTTGACAAGATATGCTTGTTTAGACTAGGGGGCAGAAACATGGATATTGTAGACGCTATAAAAGAGGCGCAGTCCAAAGAAGGCTGTATTTACAGGAAAAGCTGGGGAAAAGAATTGCCGTATTGCCATATCGAACCTACACCATCACCGTTAGGATGTTTGGTGATTAACAATATAAACGGCACTATAAAACAAGGATGGCAGCCAAATATTGATGATTTGACTGCCGATGATTGGGTATCAATCTAAAAGTTCTTTAATTATTTTTGCTGCAGATAGAGACTTTTTAAGTAGCGTATCATGGTCGTATTCTTGAATAGTTGTTTCTAAAAGCTGTATTTCATTGGGATTGTTATCTGCATAACTGACATTTAATCGCTTGTTTCTGCCTAATAAACGGATTGCGCTATAGATCATTTCTACATTTTGGTCGGGAAACCATGAAACGATATCTTGAGCGCAAAGTGATGTTTGTCCGGTATTGTAATAATTTTTAACGCAAGCAGATAAAATCTTATTTGCAAGCTTATCAAGTTTCACATAATCACCTCCTTTCCTGCAGTATAGCATGAAAGGCAGGAAACCACAAGAAAAGGAGAGAGGCAGAATGTTTATCAAGCGAACGAAAAATGTTTCCGGTGTGTACAGTAAGGAAAAAGCGAGCACGATAGATCAAGGTACATTAAATCAAGTGAACCAAGATTTGAGTATTTGCAATCTTGCTAATGAGATTTTCGGGTTTATACGTGATAAAGGTGCGACCGCATATGAAGCAAGAGAAGCATGGGGAATTGTAGAAAACCGCATCAAAATTCTCACCTCGCACAGCGAGATTGCGACGCTGGTCGAGGCAAACAAGAAAGAATGAGGAGGTGTTTTTATGCAGCATATGCGTGTGGAAGATTTGATGGCTGATTTAAACGTCAGCCGATCATATGCATATAGGCTGACAAAACAGCCGGACTTTCCGGCGATACGTATCCCGGCGCTTACGGGCAAGGGCGAACGCGATCTGGTGCGCATTCCGCGTGACCGATACGAGGCATGGAAAGAAAAAATGATGGGGAGCAGGGAAAATGACCAAGACGAGAATTAATAAGAAAAGATTATTGGCTGTTGCCGGCTTGACGGCGGTGACAGCGGCAGGCGGTTTGATGGCGGGTATCGCTTTGGCGAGCGATAAGCCGAGTTATCAACATGTTGACAACAACAAAATGTTTTCCGTTGCGGCGGTTCATGATGCCGAGGTCGGCAAAATGATTTTGACTGCGGCAGAACGAGAGATGGTCGAGCGTGTAGTCGCAGCCGAGGCGCGGGGCGAGAGTTTCGAGGGGCAGGCTGCGGTGGCAGAGGTTATCTACAACCGTTGCATGAACCGCGGACAAAGTGTCGAGCAGGTCATCTGGGCGGACAAGCAATTCGCCTATCCGTATGGCGGGGAGATAAGCCAAGACACGAAAGAGGCTGTGGCGGCGGTTTTCGACTATGAGCTGTTAAGCCTTGACGGCGCAGAGTATTTCCATGCGGACTATGTGCTGCCGAGCTGGGCAGAGGATATGGAGGAAGTGTGCCGGATCGGAAATCATATTTTCTATAAGGGGGTGCAGTGATGAAAAGTGAGTGGCGAGTGAGATATAACCCGAATTTTCCTGAAAATCCGTACAATGCATATCGCCTGCGCGACGCGTACAAAGTGGTGGAGGGCGGTAATGTCGAGCCGGATTTTATGTACTATGAAACCCAAGCCGAGGCTGAGGAACGCGCAGCGCAGTTAAACAAAGAGGAGGCAGAAAAATGATTAAATGCGAAATCAAGGACGATAGAGTAGAGATCGTTTTCAGAGGAACTGCCGAAGAAGTTTTTGGAGAGTTGCTTGAAATTATGGAGAAGTATGCAGATCAGTTTTTGCATGTGCCACTGGGGAAATTTATAGAGATGTTGGGCGAGACAAACAAGCTGGTTATGGCGAAAAAAGCCGCAGATAGTGAAAATAATGCAAGCGATGAGGTGAGACAAGATGATTAAATGCGAGAAACTAGAAAACGACAAATATAAAACTGATTTTAGAGGCAAGCTGGAAAATTTGGTCGATGAATTTATAGCGCTAACTGAAAAGTTCGCTGAAGTAGTTTTGAATTTAGACACAATGGAAATGCTGGACAAGCTTTGCCAGTATTATCAAGAAGCAAAACAAAACGAGGCAAACAATGAAGTTAAGGATGAGATGACAATGGATATTACTAAATTTTTATTGTATTTGGGAGTGCGTATGCAAGATTTAAAAAACGAGGAACAAGAAACGAGAGAGGCGGAAGAGTATGCTCAAGCAGATATGTGCGGTGCGCGATACGATGAATTGAAAAAGGTTGTTGATGAATTAAAAAAGATAATGTAAGAGGTGAAAAGAATGGGGCTAAGCCAAGAGCTGCTGGCGAAAAAGGACAAGCTGTGCGCCGAGCACTATCCGAAGTGTATCACGACGGAGTGTCCGCTGGCGAAGCTGTTTTGCTATGACATAGCAAATTTCAATAATTATTATGTAAACAGTCATCCTGCGCTCAAACGGAGGATAACGCGGATTTTAAAGGCGGTGAAGTAGATGTGGCAAGCGTGGAAAGATGAGGAAAGCGGGATGTGGCGTATAGTCCGCTGGCACAATGGCCAAAAGGAATTTATGCTGGGGACGTGGCCGACGCTAAAGTTGGCTGAGCTGATGTGTGACCGGCTGAACGAGGCAGAGGATAGGTCGAGCAGATATAAAAAGCGCCCTGCGGAACAGCAATTCCGACAAGGGCGATAGGTAAAATATTCAAGTAAAGTATAGCATGAGAAAGGGAGAGGTGTCAAGTGAAAAAGTATGAGTTGACGACGGAATGCAAGGAATTTTTAGAGAGAAAGTTATATCGTATAAAAGCATTGACCTCTTTTAGCGACGTTAAAGAGGGCGATTTGGGTGGCTGGATTGAGAAAGAAGAAAATCTGTCACAGGAAGGCAACGCATGGGTATACGGCGACGCAAGGGTATGCGGCAACGCATGGGTATACGGCAACGCATGGGTATACGGCGACTCATGGGTATGCGGCAACGCATGGGTATACGGCGACGCAAGGGTATGCGGCAACGCAACGGTATACGATAACGCAATGGTATACGGCAACGCAGAAATTAAAAAGAGAACACATTTACTGGAAATCGGTTCTATCGGTTCAAGAAATGATGTGACAACATTTTTCCGCACCAAAGACAAAGAAATATTTGTAAAGTGCGGTTGTTTTAAAGGCAATATTGATGATTTTGAAAAACAGGTGCAGAGAGTGCATTGCAATGATAAGCACGGCAGGGTGTATGCATTAGCGATAGCTATGGCGAAAGAGCAGATTGAGCTGGATGATGAAGATATGGAGGCGGAAGATGAATAGCTTGGCGATGAGATAGAGATGTAGGAGGCAGGAAGATGGCAGAGAAAGGCAGTTTTTTGCTGTTCACGAAGTACAGAAAGCAAATCGAAAAACTAAATATGGAGGAACGCGGGGAAGTGCTGACTGCCATCTTTGCTTATGCGGATGAGGGGATCGTGACGGATTTCGAATCCCCGCGGGCAGAAATGCTTTTCAGCGTGATTCAGGACGCGATGGACTACACCGCGGAGAAATACGAGGAAAAATGCGAGAAAAACCGCGCAAACGGCAGACGCGGCGGGAGACCGCGCAACGACGACAAAAAGCGAACTGATGTTCCTAATAATTTAGCTGATGAAGAAAAACCGAAAAAACCGAACGGTTTTTTAGAAAACCAAACGGTTTTTTCTAAAACCCTATATGATAATGAGTATGAATATGATCATGAGTATGATTTAAAAACCAATAGTGAGTGTGTGAGTGAGTGTGTGTGTGATAAAGAAGATGAAGAAGAAGAGGCGCGCGAGGCTAAGCCTGTCAAGCGGAGGACTTGGGGCTATGTAACAGATAAGGCGTCGCTGGCGAGCTGTAAAGATTTTGCGGCGGAGGTGATCCCGCAGTATTTCGGGCGGGCGCCAACGGAGAAAGATCGGGAGCTGATTTTTGCGAAATGCCGTGTTTTAGGCGAGGATGAGTATGACGGCGTCACGATATCGAGGTGGAGCGAGGAAAAGGCGGAATTGCTGCGCTATGCGCTAAATGCGGCATATGCGGCAAATCGTTTAGACTGGCGCTATATCGACGGCATTTGGGATAATTTTACCCGCCGCGGGATAAGAACCGCCGCGGAAGCGCAAGAGTATGAGTGGACGAGAAAGTTGGAGTGAAATGGGCAAAAAACGATGGGATGAGGCTACGGTAATCGCGGCGATTAGGGCATTGGCAGCGAAGAACGGTTGCGCTAAGTGTACGGATGACGGGGCGCTTTATGCCGCCGCACGAATTTATTTTAAGTCGTGGAGCAGAGCGTGCGCGGTGGCGGGAGTACCGGCGGGAAGTAAGAAAAAGTCTCGCGGGTATGTGATGAGCAGCTGCCTTTTGTATGACAGAGAGACAAAGTCATGCAAGGGACTAAATGAGCTGGTCTGCGCCCGCAAGGAATGCAGTTTTTATAAGCGGGCGAATGCGGCTAATCGCAAGCAGTATGCGCAGGATTGTGCGCTGATCGAGGAGCGGCAGAGAAAAAAATACTCCAAGGAGGGGTGGCTATGAATAAAATTATCTTAATCGGGCGATTGACCAAGGATCCCGATTTGCGCTATACGCCAAATGGGGCGGCGGTATGCACGTTTACTTTGGCGGTGAATCGTCCGTATGCCAAGGACGGAGAGCAGGACGCGGATTTTATAAATATCGTGGTGTGGAATAAATCGGGCGAAAACTCGGCGAAGTATCTGGAAAAGGGGCGTCAATGCGCGATCGAGGGCAGATTGCAAATCCGTACCTATGACGGCGACGACGGGAAAAAACGCTGGGTGACGGAGGTAGTGGCAGATAGAGTGGAGTTTATCGGCGGCAATGGCGGCACGAAAAAAGCTGACGATTTGGAGGATTCCGGCTATGAAGTACAGTTTGACGAGAGCGAGGTGCCGTTCTGATGCTGAAATTAACGCTGTACGGTGCGCCGGTGACGAAGAAGAACAGCGGACAGATCTGGATTAACCAAAAGACGAACAAGCCGTTTATCGCGCCGAGTAAGGCGTATAAGGCATATGAGAAAGATTGCGGCAGGCAGATTACGGGCGATAAAAAGCAGCACATCGATGTGCCGATTAATTTAAAATGCGTGTATTATATGCCGAGCCGCCGCAAGGTTGATTTGTGCAATCTGCTGGGCGCGACATGCGACATCTTGGTCAAATTCGGCGTGATCGCGGATGATAACTGCAAGATCGTGCAAAGCCATGACGGGTCAAGGGTGCTGACAGATAAGGCTAATCCGCGCGTGGAGATAGAGATTGAGGAGGAGTGATTATGACACGAGGTGAATCAAAGCCGAGTATTTGCTGGGATTGTGCTCGCGCCTGCGGACTGGCTGAGGTGCAATGCAGCTGGTTTGGCAAGAAAAAGACGTTGCCCGAGGGGTGCGAGTACGAGGAAAAGCAAATTTGGCCGGGTACGGAACGCCGCAAGGCTAATCCCGCAGTCTACACGCCAGTATATGCGGTGAAAGCGTGCCCGCAATTTTTGGAGGAAACCGAGGAGATCCGCGCTAAGCTAAAAAGTTATCGCATGGCTAAGCTAAGAAAAGAGCGATCGGTAGATATGGCGCACAGGATTTTTAAGCTGATGTTAGGCAGAAAGTAGGAGGCGTAAAAGATGATTTGCGAGGTTTGCAAGGAGCGGATTGAACATGCAGCGAAAAACGAGAGGGACGCGGCTATAGCGCAGCATGGGAAGTTTCACTCGCCGCACGAGGCGTGGGCGGTGCTGAAAGAGGAAGTGTAGGAGATGTGTCAAGAGGTCAATCGAGGCGCGTTTCAAGGTTTGCTATATATGCTGTGGAACGATGTCAAGCATGATAAGAAAACAGATCAAGCTAAGCTGGACGAAATATACGAGAATGCCTTTAAATGCGCCTGCGAGTGTGTGCAGGTAATGGCGATGTGCTTGAAATGGGGTGAGGGGATTGAAAAACGTCCTGATAGCGTGTGAGGAAAGCCAGCGGGTATGCATGGCATTTCGGGAAAAGGGATTTAATGCTTTTTCGTGCGATATTCTCGAATGCAGCGGCGGTCATCCCGAGTGGCATGTTCAAGGTGACGCTTTAAAGCTCATGCGGGCGTATGATTTCGAAACGATGACAGGCGGTCGGCACGTTATCCACGGCTGGGATTTAATTATTGCGCATCCGCCGTGCACCTATCTGACATGCACGGGAAATCGCTGGTTTAACATTGAAAAATACGGCGATAAGGCGCGGGAAAGATATAAAAAAAGAGACAAGGCGGCGGAGTTTTTTATGCGTTTTGCACAGGCGGATTGCCCGCATATAGCGATAGAAAATCCGATAGGCTATATGTCGACATTTTATCGTAAACCAGACCAGATCATCCAGCCGTTTTGGTTTGGCGATGCGGAAAGAAAGGCTACCTGCTTATGGCTGAAAGATTTACCTAAGCTGGAAGCGACAAAGACGGTTGAACCGATAGTTTGCCGGTATAGGAACGGGCGCACGGATCCTGCTTGGCACATGAACACAATCAGTTTGCCGGCGGAAGAAAGAGCAAAAGTGCGATCTAAGACGTTTCCGGGGATAGCCAAAGCTATGGCGGAGCAATGGGGAAATTATTTGTTGGGGGATTAAGCAATGAGCACAGCGAAGAGTAAAAAGGCGAACTTAGAGGCGATGAAGATTAACGCCATGGTGAATGCGGAGTTAAAGCGAGCCTTTAGCAACGGAGTGTATGCGGGGACGGGCAAAACCTTAACGCTGATGTGCTATATTTTGCATAACAGTTTCGGCTTTGGCGAGAAAAGGTTAAAGAAAATTGTGAAAGAGGGATCATATTTGGCGAAATGCACCGATGAGGGGCGATTAAGCATTGACGATATGACGGAAGTGTTGAAAGATGAGTGTAATTTTTCAATCGAGGAGCTGGTGGACGATGACAATGCAGAGGTGGAATAACAAAAAGGGCGAGAGACAAGGGGGAGATATGATTGTCTATGAAAATAATTGCTTGTTTAAGCCTTTGGGCTGTATTTATTATAGTTGCATGTGCAGATATATATTTTTCATGGAAAAGCTATAAGAGCCAAGTTAAACTGATAGAAATGTATGAAAAGGAGATAGTTGAAGCTTACGAGGAGTTAATAAAGGCGCATAAGCAGGTACAAGTATTGATACGAACTGTTGGGTGTGTTGCAGATGATTTAGAATATATGTTAAATAAAATGAAAAAGGAGGCCGAATGATGGATATTTGCTATGATGAGGAAAAGGGAACATGGAGTGAATGCAAGTCTTACACTGTCATTAACGTTGCTACAGAGGAAGATTTTAAAGCATTGCAAGACGCTGTAGAAAAGCAGAAAGGGCGAAAGTGTGAACGGGTAAAGCTGCAAGAAGATATAAAAATCGGCAATGGCACATTCAGAAAGGGAACGAGTGTTTGTGGGAAATGCCCTGCGTGTGAGAGCTGGGTGCAAATTCAAGATAAGTATTGCCGATACTGTGGACAGAAGTTAGATTGGAGCGATGAAAATGAGTGAGTGGATTAGCGTTAAAGATAAACTGCCAAAAGCTGATGGAGAGTATATTGTATATGCCCAAGATGAAAATTCACCATCCGGCGAGGGTGTTTGGTACGATAATGTAGTTGTCGTTGCAACATATTTTTTTGGCGAATGGACTTGGCATGAAAATGGTAATGAGTACGATATAACGGATATTGTCACGCATTGGATGCCATTGCCTGAACCACCGCGAATGGAGGGAGAATAATGTCGATAGGAGACGGATACCAAACATATTCGGATAGTACGTTGAAAAATTGTAAAAAAGATGAATTAATCGGATTTATCCGCGTTTTAGAGGAAAATTTACGAAATGCGTATGAAAGGTTGGACAATCAGGCTATAATTTTGCATGACCGAGAGCCTGTAAAACACGCAAGCTGGATATATTGCGATTTAGATGGCACCGGCATTTGTAGTAGCTGCCGTAGTTATGGCAACAGTCAAGATAGTTATTGCTCTAATTGCGGTGCGAAGATGGATTTGGAGGGTGAGCAAGTGGAGACACATCAAGTGGTGTAGGAGGGAAAAAATGAGCATATTGTTTGCCAATGAGGAAGTCATAGAGGAAGTGGTGTCGGTGATACGGTGTGCGAGATGCCGATATTGGCACCGATATAGCAGCAGCAGCCGCAAAGGCAGATGTAACGGATTGATTTTGTATCTGAACGGCGAGCTGGAAACGCCGGAGGATTTCTTTTGTGCGGATGGGGAGGAGAGGTAGTGATGGATAATTTTTTGATACCGACCTTATTATTACTGGTAATTACTTTATGTTTATTTGGTTTGCAAATGTCGGAAATGCTCAAGGAATTGAAATATCTCCAACATTTAATGCAGCCGTATCGGTCAGAAGTATGGGAGTATTTTAGTAAAAAGGAGGAATAAAAATGGCAGATTGCAGTAAAACAGAGGTGTTTTTTGAAGAGTTGGATAGAATGTGCGAAACAGTTAACAAATATGGCGAGGCAGAAGATTGTGTTTTTTATAAGCCAAATTATGGCTGTTGCGGTTATATGCATTGGCTTCCGGACGGCGTGGAAAAAGCGGTAACGGTCTTGCAAAAATGGAGCGATGAACATCCAAGGAAAACGCGGCAGAGCGAGTTTTTGAAGATGTTCCCGAATGCAAAATGTTGGCATAACGAAAGGGGAGATGTGTATATAGAATTTTGTCCTAAGTTATTTAATAACACATTAAAGTGCAGAAAGGACGGCTTGGGAGGCTGCTCCGCTTGCATGAAAGAATATTGGAGTGCGGAGGTGGAGTAGATGGAGTACGAGTACAGGATTATAGAAGTAACACCTTATAACAGTGTAGACGAAGATATTAAAAAGCTTGATTCCTATGGAAAGTGGGGATATAAAGTAGTAGGTGTTTACCAAACTAAAAATGAACAAGGTTTCAATGTTGAGAGGATAATTTTGATGAGGGATTGATTAAGCCGAGGAGGGATGATAATGAGTAATGTAATGAAGTGTGACCGCTGCGGGAAGATTTATGGGTATTATTCGACGAGAAGATACAAAATTAAGGACATAGAAACAGATGCCAATAGTATTTCATTAACGGTTTCCAAACCAAATGGCTCATCCGTGGGAACGCGCCCACTGGATCTTTGCCCGGAGTGTATGGATAAAATGGTTGATTTTTTGGAGGGGCGGAATGATGATAAACCCAAAAATAAATTTAAGGTTAAAAATTTGCTATGAGCAGCTAATGCATGTTTTACAAGAAAACAACGAAAATGCCAAAGCGGCGGTTATGGTGTTTAAGCATTTCGGAGAAGTAAGCAGAAAAGCGAAAGAGGGGCGGAGATGAGTGCGAAAGTATGAGAATGTGCGGATTGAGGATTTAAAGCCGTATGCGAATAATGCGCGGACGCATAGCAAGGCGCAGGTGGCGAAGATTGCGAAAAGTATAAAAGAGTTTGGTTTTATAAATCCGGTGATTATCGACGACGATCTGAATGTGATTGCCGGCCATGGGCGGATTTTAGCGGCTAAGGAGCTGGGATACACGGAGCTGCCGTGTCTTTTTGTGGAGGATTTGACGGAGGCGCAGAAACGCGCCTATATTTTGGCGGATAATAAATTGGCTTTGGATGCCGGATGGGATGAGGATATTTTACGACAGGAGCTAATCGCGCTGGATGAAATGGATTTTGATTTGGATTTTACAGGATTTAGTGAGATAGAGATTGAAGAATTGCTGGCCGATGATACGGCGGCGGTGGAGGACGAGGCGGATTTAGAACCGCCGGAGGAGCCGATTTCACAGTTAGGCAATATTTGGGATTTAGGGGGGACATCGTCTGATGTGTGGCGACAGTACGTCGGCCGAAAGTGTCAAAAAGCTGCTGGGCGGTGTGCAGGCGGACATGCTGATCACGGATCCGCCGTATAATGTCGATTATGAGGGCGGCACAAAGAAAAAGCTAAAGATCATCAATGATAAAATGGATGATGATAAATTTTTCTGGTTTTTGGTTGATGCTTTTGCGGCGGCTAAGGAAAACATGAAAGGCGGCGCGGCATTTTATATATGGCATGCAGATAAGCAGGCACATAATTTTCATCGTGCGTGTCGTGAAGTTGGTTGGCAAGTACGCGAGATACTTATTTGGGACAAAGGCACGATGACACTGGGGCGGCAGGATTACCAAAGCCGCCATGAGCCTTGCCTGTACGGCTGGTCGGACGGCGCGGGGCATGCGTGGTATGGCGATCGCAAGCAGACGACGGTTATCCAGATGCCGAAACCGCAAAAATCGGAGTTGCATCCGACGATGAAGCCGATAGGATTGTTTGATTATCAGATCAGAAATTCTTCAAAAACGGGAGATGTGATTTTGGATTTGTTCGGCGGTTCGGGGACGACTGTTATGGCGTGCGAGCAAAATGGGCGCAAGGCGTGCGTGATGGAGTTAGATCCAAGGTACTGTGATGTGATCATTAAACGCTGGGAGGATTTCACAGGGAAAAAGGCGGTTTTGGTGGAGTGATTTTAAGGCGGTGATTTGATGGCTGATGATATGGAAAAGCAAGTGAAGAAGATTTTAAGGCTGGCGAAAAAAGCCGGGGTTGAGGATGATTTTTTCTTCAAGACGACGTTTAATCGCTATTTGGCGCAGGTGAATTTGGCAACGCAGCTGAGTAAGCAGTTGAAAATGGCGCCGAAAACGGACGCGGAGCTGGGGAAGCTGTTTAATGCGACGTGTGACGGGGCGAACAAGACGGCGCGAATGCTGATTGAGATGATCGGCAAGATCGTGGAGAAGAAAAGCGATGACGAGGAGATGTAGGAGATGACGAGCAAGGAAGAATTGAGTTTGTTACGGCAGCACAAGGCGGTAATTGACAGGATTTCGGCGGAAAAGGCGGAGCTGGAGGATGTGCTGTATAAGTGTACTTCGCGTTCGGACGGTATGCCGAAGAGCGGCGGAGGGGATCGGATGGGGTCATTGGTGGCGAGGGTGGCGGATTTGCAGGATGATTTGGCGGCGGAGCTGGATCGATATTTGCGGGTGCGCGATATGATAACGGCGAAGATCGGGTGTTTGAAAGATGAGCGCTATCGCGATGTGCTGGTGTATCGGTATGTGGCGGGGTTGGACTGGGTGAGTGTGGCTAAGGTGATGCATTACAGTATTGATCATGTGTATCGTTTGCATGGCGGGGCATTGGTAGCATATGGTGAGATAGAAAGATGACAGTAAATGCAAGTAGTTTATGTGTTATTATGGTAGCGTGATAATTAGTAATCAGGTTTGTTTTGACATAATATCTCCTTTTGGCGGGGGCACAGGCGTTAGAGCTTGTGCTCTTTTGCTTTGGATGCGGCGGTTTATGGGGGCGGTGATGGTGTGACGGAGAAAGAGCTGGCGAGGCTGCAGGCTTTGCTTGCGGCGGATAAGGGGGATTTGTTTTATCACTGGTCGGCGTGGGAGCGGCTGCGGGATGAGGTGCTGCGGCTGGATCATTATGAATGCCAGTTGTGCAAGGCGCGCGGACGTTATACTAAGGCGGTGGTGGTGCATCATGTGGCGCACGTTAAGGATAGACCGGACTTGGCGCTGTCGTTGTATGGTGATGACGGGGAGCGGCAGTTGATTAGTGTGTGCAAAC
>ERZ773194.1059-NODE-1059-length-32312-cov-4.750783_pt1 | contig 32312 bp, 28 predicted proteins | sample MGYA00511240_ERZ773194 | MGnify/ENA primary metagenome ERZ773194 (study PRJEB29015, sample SAMEA2737774) | human gut metagenome | biome: human gut; feature: human-associated habitat; material: faeces | place: China | collected 2012 ... | reverse complement strand
CGTGAAATTTTGCCGAAAAGATGCGTTGTTAGGCTTAGTGTCAACACGACCTAACACATAATGGAAACCATTTCTGCAAAAGTAAGTAATGCCTGCTGCAAGATGTATTATCCAGCCAATATCGCTTAACAACCCGAACACCAGAAATGGGATATCAGGCATCATAGCAGTATAGCGGACACTTTGTTTTCCTTCCTGCTGTAGCTGTTTGATGTGTGTTTCTGTTGTTTTTCTTTTTTCATGCAGTATATCTTTTATCTTACTCGTAAAAATCTCCTCCCAATTATTTTTCATTATACCACGATTTCCATTAAATTTCAATATCGTAAAGAGGCTTTTCCGCAGCAACCGCGTTGGCTTTCAACATAATCAAAACAAGCCAAAAATTCCGCACTCCTTGCTTTTTTCCGTCATTTGTTGTATAATGAAAAACAAGGAGATGAAATAATGGACAGATCTTCAAAAATCGAATTGACAAATATGTGCCTGATATATGACGATGAGCACGTTCTTGTTCAGGAAAAACAGGGACTTAAAGAAAAGTACAAAGGCGGTCTGGTTTTTCCGGGCGGTCATGTAGAGGCTAATGAATCCCTGCTTGATTCCGTTATACGCGAAATTAAAGAGGAAACCGGACTGACTATCCGCAATCCTCAGCCGTGCGGTTTTAAAGACTGGATATTGGAGGACGGTACAAGGTACATAGTTCTGCTGTATAAAGCCAATAAGTTTGAAGGAGAGCTGAAAAGCTCCGAGGAAGGCAGAGTATTCTGGCTCAACAGAAATGAAATAGACAGCGCAAATCTTATCTGGAATATGCGCGAACTGTTACAAATTTTTGAAACAGACAGCTTCAGTGAGTTCTTTTTCAGGATTCAAAACGGAAAATACGAAGGGAAACTGCTCGGATAGCAGGAAAGGTACTGCAAATGGAACTAAAACATATAAATTTAAAAAGCAAGACTGATGTGGACAGAGCAAGAAAACTGTATCTTGAGGCTTTCCCCAAGGCAGAACGCGCTCCGTTCCGACTTCTTACAAACCGCGCTAAAAAAGGTAAGGGCGATATGTTCGATCTCGTTCATGACGGCGCTTGGTGCGGAATGGCATACGCGATCACTTTCGCGGATATGGTGTATCTGTTTTATTTTGCCGTTGACTCTGCTCAGCGCGGCAATGGACTCGGTTCACAGGCGATAAAGGCTATTCTTGATAAATACAGCGGCAAGCGCGTTTTTCTCGCTCTGGAAAACTGGAACGAACCTTCGGACAACGCCGAACAGCGTATCAAACGTCACAGTTTTTACCAAAAATGCGGCCTTTCCGACCTGCCGTACAGGATAAAAGAAGCTTCAATGACCTATTCTATAATGGGCGTAAATGGAAAAATAGACCCTGATGAATACAAGGTACTTATCGGAAACTATCTCGGTTTCCCGTTAAAGTACCTTATCGAAATGAGAATCGTTAAGTAACCGCAGATAAAACAAAAAGGCAGCCATAAGGCTGCCTTTTTCGGAAGCTGCTCACATAAAATGATTGGTGTGAACCGGTTTTATTTCACCGCTGTAAAAAAGAGACGCGGCATTTTCAGTATCACTCGATCATCTGCCTGAACGGGATATTCCCTCTTTATTACAGCAAGAAGATCACTCAAAAATTCCGATTTCTCCGCAGGGCTGAGCATTTCAAGATACGGTCTGAGTCCGCTTCCCTTGTACCATTCTATTACCGAATCATACGACGGAACAACATGATAATATGTTGTATCCCACATTGTTGTATCGTTCGAGACGCGGGACAAGATATCATAAGTCTCGTTCGGCGTGAGATTGTGGAAATTATGTATAACGCTCAGTTTTTTCCACTTGCCCTCCGATATCAGCCTGTTCAGCAATTTATAGAACATAGCCTCCTGAACAAGCGGCATCTGAACCGCAAGCATTCCGCCGTCATTGAGCTTGCTCATAAGCTTGGGAAGAAAGCTCTCATGGTCGGGTATCCAATGCAGGCAGGCGTTTGAAAAGATAAGGTCATAGTTTTCCAAACTGTCAAGTTCATCGGGAATAAGACACTTCTGAAATTTCAGGTAGGGATACGTCTTTTCCGCCTTAGCAAGCATATTGTCCGAACTGTCAACTCCCAGTATATCCGCATCGGGAAAATACTTCGCGAGCCGATTTGTACTGTTTCCGGGGCCGCAGCCTATATCGAGTATTGTGGTCGGTCTGATATTTATTCTGTGTATCAGGTCAATTGACGGCTACGTCCGCTCCCTTTCAAATTTTGTGTACTGCTCTGAGTTCCAATCATTCATTTTGCCTTGCCTCCTGCTCATAATTGTACGTTATCCCTCATGATTTACACTGTCCATCTGTGCCTTGTGCTTTTTACCTATATTGTCGGACTTTCCACAGATACTTCCTCGTGTTATTGCTGATGAGCCGAATTTGGTGCGAATATAATCGACCGTTTTATCGACCTTGCGATCACGTTCTCTTTTCGGGTCTTGCTCGGTAAAAAAGGAAAGCTGTCCGTTGGAACTATCAGTAAGTTCCGTAAGTGCCACTCCGAGAAGTCTCAGCGGAGTATCCTCGTCCCACATTTCTTCAAAAAGTTCTGCCGCGACTGCAAATATCTCAGTTGTGACATCTGTCGGAATGTCAAGCTTTCGCTGATGTGATTTGTTCGCAAATGTCCCGTCGCGCATAGTCACCGATATGCAGGCAGTCTTTTTGCCGTCATGGCGCATTCTTGCCGAAGTCGAATCTGTCAGTGCAAGGAGAATCGCCCTTGCCGCATACATCGAAGTCACGTCCTCGGAAGTAGTCGTTGAGTTGCTGTAGCTTTTTGCCTCATCGCGAACCGGAGCAACCGGAGACCTGTCGATCCCGTTTGCATAGCCGTGAAGCTGTATGCCAGCCTTACTGCCTATAATTCGGCGGATATAGTCAAGGTCTGAGTTAGCAAGCTCCCCTATCGTCATTATATAGTGCCGCCTGAGTTTTTCGGCAGTAGCTTTACCGACTCCGAACAGCTCTGAAACAGGAAGTCCCCACATTTTCTGCTCGATCTCGTTTGAGAAAAGTGTATGGACTTTATCAGGCTTTTCAAAATCACTCGCCATTTTTGCAAGGAACTTATTATTTCCGACACCGACATTTACGGTGAACCCAAGCTCACGTTTTATCCTGTCCTTGATCTCATGTGCTGTAGCGATCAGATCGGGATAAACGCGCTCCATACCCGTCATATCGAGAAAGCACTCGTCAATTGAGAATTTCTCGACAGTCGGGGTGTACTCGCGGCAGATATTCATAAATGCTACCGAATTTCGGATATACAGCGAAAAATCCGGCTTTGCAATGTATAGCTGAGGGCATTTTCTCAGCGCACTTCCAGTCGGCTCACCCGTTTTCACACCGAATTTTTTTGCGGGTATTGACTTTGCAAGAATAATTCCCGTTCTCTGCATAGGGTCGCCGCCAATTGCCGAAGGTATGAGGCGAATGTCAGGCTCACCTCTCCTGACGCGCTCGGCAGCTTCCCACGAAAGGAACGCGCTGTTAACGTCAATATGAAAAATAAGTCTCTGCATAAGTTCACACCATGACAATCACGAAAGGAACGGAAGAATCACAGCTCCAAGCGCCATTAGCGCAACGACTACGAGTACAGCCACTCTCATAAGCGGCGGCTTTTTCTGTTTACTGTTCTGTGCCATTCAGATCACTCCCTCAGTTTTATAAAGATATGATACCACAAAAGCGCTGCTTAGTCAACTTTCAAAACGGAAAAATTCCGTATAACCGCATATTTTTTCTTATAACGCCAATAATATTTTTAAATGTATATGGATAGTCAAGGTAAAGATGTTACAGTTAAATCAATTATTTTTTATTTTTCCTATTGACAAAGTAGGCAATCTGTGATATACTACATACATAATCTTAGAAAATTAAAAAAAGGTCGTGTATATCATGAAAAACAATTATAAATTTGAAACCATTCAGGTACACGCAGGTCAGGAGTCTCCCGATCCTGCTACTGACGCAAGAGCTGTTCCGATCTACGCTACAACCTCTTACGTTTTCAAGGATTCCGCTACGGCTGCTGGTCGTTTCGGTCTTACAGTTCCCGGAAACATCTACACAAGACTTATGAACCCCACTTCAAGCGTGTTTGAGGAAAGGATCGCTGCTCTTGAGGGCGGTGCTGCTGCTCTTGCTACATCTTCAGGTTCTTCTGCTATCACTTACGCTATCCAGAACATAGCTACAGCAGGAGATCACATCGTTTCTTCCACAAACCTCTACGGAGGAACTTATAACCTCTTTGCAAACACTCTCAGAGAGCAGGGCCTTACAACTACTTTTGTTGACCCCTCCGATCCCGAGAACTTCGAGAAGGCTATCAAGGAGAACACAAAGCTCCTCTACGCTGAAACTCTCGGCAATCCAAATTCAGACGTTATCGACCTTGAAGCTATTGCTGCAATCGCTCACAAGCACGGCATTCCTTTCATTGTTGACAGCACTTTCGCTACACCATATCTCCTCAGACCTATCGAGCACGGTGTTGACATCGTTGTTCACTCCGCTACAAAGTTCATCGGCGGTCACGGTACTGTAATGGGCGGCGTAATCATTGACGGCGGTAAGTTCGACTGGGCACAGAACGATAAGTTTCCCGGACTTTCTAAGCCTAATCCGTCCTATCACGGAGTTGTGTTCACAGAAGCTTGCGGCAATATTGCTTACATCATGAAGATTCGCACAACTCTCATGAGAGATCAGGGCGCTGTTATCTCGCCTTTCAACTCGTTCCTCCTTCTTCAGGGTCTCGAAACACTTTCGCTCCGCGTAGAGCGCCACGTTGAGAATGCACTCAAGGTAGTTGACTTCCTCAAGAATCATCCGCAGGTCGAGAACGTTAACCACCCCTCACTCCAGACAGGCAGAGCAAAGGAACTTTACGACAAGTATTTCCCCAACGGTGCAGCTTCTATCTTCACATTTGAGATAAAGGGCGATGCTGACACAGCAAAGAAGTTCACAGAGAGCCTCGAACTCTTCTCACTCCTTGCAAACGTTGCAGACGTTAAGTCGCTCGTTATCCACCCTGCATCGACAACTCATTCACAGATGAACGAGGAAGAACTCCTTGCAGCAGGCATAAAGCCCAATACCATCAGACTTTCTATCGGTACTGAGCATATTGACGATATCATCGCTGATCTCCAGCACGGATTTGAGGCTGTAAAGTAAGCGGATCATTATGAAGGATAAAAAAATCAAAAAGCTTACCGTTTCCGCACTCCTTTGTGCTTTCGCCTGCGTAGCGACAATGCTGATACGAATTCCGACGCCGACAAAGGGATACGTTAACCTCGGTGACTGTATCGTGAACGTTTCCGGCTGGCTTCTCGGCCCTGTCTATGGCGCTGCGGCCGGCGGAATAGGCTCGGGACTTGCGGATCTGTTCGCAGGATACACTGTTTACGCTCCTGTTACGCTGATAATCAAGGGAGCTATGGCGGTAGTGGCTTTCTATGTTTTCAAGGCTCTTTCCGCAAAACTCGGCAGTTCACTCGCGGCAAGAATAATTTCCGCAATTGCTGCTGAAATCGTCATGATCCTCGGATATTTTGCATTTGAGTCAATTTTCTACGGCTCTGTGGCTGTCGGAGCTACAGGTCTCCTCGGAAATGTTGCTCAGGGAATCATGGGCGCGGCAAGTTCCGTAGCTATCTACGAAATAATCATCAAGCGGATCCCCCGCCTTGAAAGTTCAAAATAATAAGTTATGACAAAAGAAGCTCCTGAAAAGTGCGGCGCTGATATAGCAGTATAATCCCAACTACTATATTAAGACCAAAACAGCGAGCTATGAAAATGAAAGACAGATACTTCCACAAGAGAGGTATCTGTCTTTTTACATAGAAGAAACGACTTCCGTTATTAGATTTAACTGGAACTAGTGGTCTGAACTAATTTATTCTTTATGATTTCCAGACTTTTAAAACCATTATGTTCAGATGAAAATCCTGATATAATTGCTTCCATCGTTTCGGAACTCCAGTAAATCGTTAGTTTTTTCTTTGTGCGAGTTATCGCTGTGTAAAATACACCTTTTGTTATTTTTTCGGTATTAACGCTCGGAATAACAACTTTTACAGAATCATATTCTAAGCCTTGTGCTTTATGAATCGAAACGGCATATGCTAACTGGAAAGGTATAATAGTCTTCTTAGCGTCTTCCTCGTCATCAATTTCATCTTCATCGAAAGCATATACAATAAGTTTAATCCGAGTTTTTTCATCAAGTGTGTCAATATACTCAATCTGGTCTGATTTACACTGTTGTTCAGTGATTATAGTTTCGACATCAATAATAAATGCTATTTGATCGTCTGTCTTTTCTATGTCTACAATAATTCCTTTAAGGTTATTATAGAGGTATGTGAAACGAGAGTTATCATTAAAAAGGATTTTGTCTCCCTTTTTAAACCTCCAGCTTTGCCATATTATAGCTTCTCCATTTGGATTTGCATTTTGGAAATAACTGTTTATATTATTTAACCCGAATTTCCCATCATAGTTTAAGCATAAAACAACTTCATCTTTAACATCAGAAGTAAAAATATCTGATCCTATTTCCTTTGAAAAGGGTCCGTCTATGACGAGTTTTTCGGTGATTCTAACATCATTGTTCCTTACTTCTTCCCATAGGCTCAGTAAGTTTTCTTCCTGAGTCCGCCAAGTATCAAGTAATTCAACGTTAGCTCCATGTGTAGTTATAATATCTTTAGCATAATAAAACCAGTTACCAAAATCTATAGATTCGATTTGATTGATGTCTCCTGCAAGGACAATCAATGAATCCGAACTAATTTTACTAATAAAGTTAAGCATTGTTCGATTATCTATTGTACTGCACTCATCTACAAAAATAATATCATAATCTGGCAAATTAACTCTTCTTGTAAAACTATCAATACAAATAAAATCAGAATCTGATCCTGGATTATCAATTCTTCTTTGAAGGTGTTGAATGGCAGCATGTGTTTTAGTAAGAAAAAGCTTTTTTGATTTGGGCATAAGACTAGATATATAATTAATAAGTGTTGTTTTACCCGTTCCAGCAGCACCATATATCAACAGTATTCTTGAATTAACAAAAGCATATTTAATTGCTTTTTGCTTGGAAACATCAACCTTCTCAAAGAGTGCTGAATGATCTTTTATAAATCGTGCGTTTAGTTCTTTTTGACCTTTAATTCCTGCTTGCGTAAAATTTAACAATCTCTGTAGAATCTTAAGTGTAATGGTTTCATAGGCAGATATTGTAACTAAGCCGCTATCATTTACTATGCTATATCCTTGATCTTGCTCCCACTCAACTAAATACTCATTATAATCGTTAATGGATTTATCTGAAGCAATTTCGCTTGCTTTGAAATATAATTCACCCGATTTATTTATCGCATTTCTTATTCTTAGATATGGTAAAAGAATATTGATCTTTTCTGTTCCAGATGCACTAAGTATTTTTGTTATACTAACTTCAGCTGTTTTACTATGTGGTAAATTTGCTAGAAGCGGATTGCGTTCAAATGGACGACATCCTGATGCAAGGTAAAGAGGGGAACCAACTAGCATTTTTGTGAATCTATTAGGCATTACATCAATTAGACTTTTTTCACGAAGATTAATCAAAAGATAACGAACAACATTTTTTCCAAATATTACGGAGTCGGAAGAATAATCTCTTCTCAATATCTCAATCACTTCTCTAAAGTGTTTAGTGTTTGTATTACAATATATTTGATCGATAATTAAATGGAAATCCATTTCTTGTAAATCAATAAGATCAAGCAACGTCATTCCCGTTTTGGTGAGAAAACTCATTAATTCAGCATACTCGCCATAGTTTGCATTCAACCTTAATGGAATATTTAATATTCTTCCAAGTTTGTTTAAACAAGTAGGTGCAATGGATGCCCTCCAGTTTGTGATGATTTTTATATTTGAAGCAATACCCCATAAATCAATCGTTGTGTCGGTATAGCCAATATTAATTGAATAACCAGTTGAAATATTCTGCTTTGAATAAACAGTTATTCTATTAAATTTAGTAGCATATTTATTGGCTAATTGCAAGGTGATTTCATAATAGCGTTCGGTGCCAACATAAAATGGTGTTTTCTTTTGAACATAAAAACGTGTGTTTTCCACAGAATGAGGTGATAAATCCGTAGATTCAATAGCTTTTGCAACTATGTTATAGTACTCGTTGTCAAGTTGATCTGTATTAAGTGGAAGCATTTCAAGATTTTGCAAGATTGAAATCTTGTAAATATTATTGAAAAATTCTCTAATCTGCCACATGAAGTTATAGTATTTTAGCATCAATCTTTCAGATTGACCATCTTCCGGAATACGGCAATCAATATACTTCAATCCTCTTAAGAAGTTTGCAAGATACTTAGTCCTCAAATCGAGTTGAGCTTGTTCATATGCTAATTGAAGATTTGGCTTTGAGCATCCAAGATTATAAGAGTTTAGTAAAAGAGCCGCTCTACAAAGATCATATAATCTCGGTAGAATATCTTGTGAGACTTCATCTCTAGTTGCGCCAAGGCTTTCTATTGTATCAATACTTCTGACTATCGACCTATTACAAGCCATTACAATTCTTTTGATATCATCAAGATTAAGCTGAGTTGAACTAAGCTTATTTACAAATGAATGATGTTCAATTATACGATCAAGTTTTTTACAAAAATCAATAATACTTTCATCGGTATTAAAAATTTCCTCTTCTGCCTCAAAAGCAACAGTTGTACTACCTTTGGAAAAATCAATCGAATTAATATAATCTACGGACATATATTTCCAGAAAACACGCTCAGAGCCTCTTTCATCAGGGTTAAGTACAATAAAGAGTATTCCGGGGTCTAAGGTGACATCCATAGCCATCGTTGCAGGGAAACCAAGACTTTGCAATGAATATTTGATTTTCCCATTATCCTCTCTATATGAATGAGAACCTTTTATCTGAACAAAGAAATTTTGCTTAGGTCGCCTTGATACATCAGGATCTGCTACATATTCAAACGTTCCATCAGTATTAGGCCACTTATCGTTAGATGCAAATAATGGGTTAATCCGCCCATTTGAACGAAAAAAGAATTCTAATGTAGAGACAGCAGCTTCGTCTTCTGCTGATCTTTCCGTATGCGTTTTTATATGCTTTTCTATTAGTTCTTTGGGCTGATCTAACATTTTTTACTCCTTTCTCTGCCTAAGGCAAGCAACCGCATCATTCGACCATATTATAATAATCTAGTCTTAAATCATTAAGTTCTTTTCGTACAGCCCGCCAATCCTTCATGTACAAATCCATATATGAAATAAAAACTGAATTATGTGTACGTTCCTTTAAATGGAGAAGTTCATGCAATATTACATACTCTAAACACTCGATTGGTTTCTGTGCAAGCTGTAAATTAAACCATAGTTTTTTCTTCTCTGTATTACAAGTTCCCCAGCGAGTTAACATATATTTGGTTTGCCAAGAATCACAGTATAGTTCAGTAAGCCTTTCCCACTTCGGAAGTAATCTTTCAATTTCCGCTTTTAGTAAGATACGGTACTGCTCTCGCACATAGTTTTCTCTTTGCTTTACTGTACTTTCTTCACGCATAGAGAGTATTACCTTATCTCCTTTTATTTTAAATCCGTTCTTTTGTGAATTAGGCTGAAAGGATAGATAATATTGTTTTCCCCATATGAAAAGCGTTTCTCCGCTTACATACTGACGTTTAGTGCTTCTTGCCTGATGTTGAAACTTTTCAATCTGTTTTTTGATCCAAATAAGATTTGTTCTGGCATATATTTCTATTGCCTTATCATCAATAGATGACGGAGCAGAGATAACGACGTGTCCATCAGGAGGCTTGACCTGAAGATGCATATTCTTGATATTCTTTTTATGGATATCAATAGGTATGCCAGAAATCATAATTGTCATATATTAGTATTCCTCCTGCTTTTCGATGATTTTAAATAATCTTTCGACTTCAGAATCATCATTAAGAATAATGAATAAAGCTTTCTTTATTCTATTTTCTTTTATAGGATCACCACGGAATCCACTCATTTTACTGCTAAGAACAGCATTATGAAGTTTTATTGCTAATATTTCATTACCGTCAGTATTATCGTATAGAGCTTGCAAAGCCTTACTTTTTCTTATGCTTTCAGGATAGTCTTCATTTTGTTCCGGATGTTCAACATTTTTAGCAAGTTTTATTTGTTCCTCAAGGAGTTCCTTATAAGAGATAACGCCTTGCTTTCTTTTTTGAATCAGCTCATCCAGTATTGCTGACATCTTTTCATAATACTTAGGGTTGACCGCAACTTTTTCTACCATTTTACGACGAATATTATTTTCAATTGCTTCAGCTGCTCCTTCTTTTTTATCTGAGGGGGCATCTTCTTCGGTCATGATTTCTCCCTGTTCTGCTACGAAATCAAGTAGTGTTAGATCATCGAATTCACCGATTTTAACGCTATCTGAAGCTGTAATATAGTTGTCAATCAGTTTACGCATATCCGGCTCATAAGCTTTAAAATCCAAGAAGTCTCCGCTTTTATTTCCGATTGTCTGTTTCAGCTCAACATAGAATTTTACTTTTTCATCGTATGCAGATACTTCTTTGGCAGTATAAATATCAACCATGTATGGCTTGGCTTCTGCAAATGCACGAACTAAACCGCTTACAAGCTTATACAGCCTTTCTCTGAGACGAGAATAGATCTCATCAGTTTCTTCGCTCATGCCGGATTCTCCGCAGAAATAATGCAAATACTGTAAATCGCCCTTTGGAGCGTCTACACCTTCGCATAGTTCTTCCAACTGGTCATAGACTTCGTTGAAATGCTTGATTGCTTCAGCGCTTCTATCTTTGATAAGTCCATCTACATCTTCCGGATCATAGTTTTCAAATGCACCTGATGTATAGGTGTCCATCGCATTCTTTAAGTCTCCGAAAAGCTGCTTGTAATCAACAATATATCCAAATTCCTTTGTGTCACCATCCAGTCTGTTAACACGGCAAATGGCTTGGAACAAACCGTGATCCTGCATACTCTTATCAATATACAGGTATGTACACGGCGGAGCATCAAATCCTGTGAGCAGCTTATCAACCACAATGAGCAGTTTCATGTTTGCAGGCTGGTTGATAAACTTATCTTTAACATCTTTTTCAAAGTCCTCGACCTTTTTCTGAATGGAAAGTTTTTCCGGAAGATTATCAGGATCAAGTCCTAACATACGGAGATATATCTCGTATTTTTCAAAAGTTTCAGTTTCATCATCGGCACTTACAGTATCAGTTCTCAGATCACCGGCTTGCGGAGTGTAAGAGGAGATAATCGCACACTTCTTGAAACCTCTCTGCTGGAAGATCTCATAATACTTGCAAGCAGTATAGATCGAATCTGAAACGAGAATTGCATTTCCATTTCCGTCCATTAGGCGGGGCTTCAAATCAAAATCCTGAATTATATCCCAAGCGACACGTTCAAGCCTTGAACGGGAACTATAGATTTTCTGCATACTTGCCCATTTCTCTTTCAGCTTTGCTTTAGCTCTGCTTGAAAGAGAACGTGTTTTAACGTCAAACCATTGGTCAACTCTGTCATGTGCGCTGAGCTCCTGTGGGATATCTCTGTATTCATATCTCAGATCAAGTACAACACCGTCACGCACTGCTTCGTTATACTTATAGGTATGAATATAAGTGCCGAACACCTCTATACTTGTCTTCTTATCCTTTTTCAGGAGCGGTGTTCCTGTAAAACCGATGAATATCGCATCCGGCATGATTGCCTGCATTGCAGCATGAAGCTTGCCCGACTGCGTTCTGTGACACTCATCAACAAAGACAAAGATTTTTCCTTTCGCCTTAAAGTCAGCAGGGAGCGACTTCTTCAACTCATCAATATACTTGTCATAATCGGATTCAGTAGCTTCTCCGCCACGACGACCAAATTTATGCACCAATGAACATAAGAGTGAACTGTCATAGGAATTCAGCTTGCGAAGCAGATCATCACAGCTCTTGGTTCTGGTGATCTTTTCATCAACACCAATGTATGTCTTTTCAATCTGCTCATCCAGTTCATCACGATCGGTGACGATAAGCACACGGGGATTTTCTTCTTTACAATTGGCAAGGATCCATTTTGACAGCCATACCATTGTCAGCGTTTTACCGCTGCCTTGAGTATGCCATAGAATACCGCCACGCTGTTTTGCTAATCTGTTCTGAGTACGTTTTATGCCGAAAAACTGATTATAGCGGCATACCTTCTTAATGCCCTTATCGAAAACTACAAAATTCTCAAGGAGGTCAATAAAGCGTTTCTTATCGAACATCTGATACAGCTGCTGAAGCAAAAGATTATCTATATGATCGCAGTATTCCATAATACGTGCATCTTCAGGATCACGCTCGTCTTCGTTTTCATGGAATCCGTCAGGCTTCCATTCCATATAGTATTTTTCGCCTGTCAGAATAGTGCCGTAACGCAGACCTTCTATTTCATTGGCTGCCATACAAAACTGCACTGTGGTAAAGAACGATGCAATAAAGCTGTCCTTCTGATTGGTAAGGTTCTGCCTGATACCATTTGATACGGACACGCTGCTCTTTTTCAGCTCTATAACTGCCATGGCGATGCCGTTGACGTAGATAACAATGTCGGGCCTTTTCTCCTGACGGTCAATAACCGTTACTTCCTCGGCTATTGCAAAATCATTATTTGTAGGTTTATCAACATCAATGAAGTAAACCGTCTTAGGGGAGCTTTCGGGAGTTTCCTTGACCTTGGCACCGTATTTCAGCAGCGTATAGACCTTGTGGTTAGCATCATAAAGCCCATGTGTCATATCATCAGCAGCCTTTATAAGTTCGGAAACAGCACCGTCTATCAGCCTTTCGCTGTAACCGCTAAGGCGCAGGTACGCACGAAGTCGGTCTTCTCGGATATTTTTATTTGCTCTGTCTTTCAGGTTGCCAATATATTTATAATCGAGGATATTTCTGTTCTTAAAGAAATCAATTACACGATTTTGCGTGGTTCTCTCGGTATCACCGATACTCATACGTACATTCCTCCTTAATGTGTTTGTTATTTCATGGGAAAATTTTTTTGAGCAATCCTGATTTTATGCTTTTATATTTATCACACTTACGCTGATGAAGGGTGATAATGGAGTCGAGCTTTGAAAAATACTCTCCGATTTTTTCTTGTTCTGCTAAAGTTGGTACTTTAACATCGGTAGAATTTATGTTAACCTTTGATAAACTCGGAACGCCTGTTGACTCGTCTTTTTCTTTCCAGTTCACATTTTGAAAAATACAATACACAAAATCAAGTGAATAATCTTCTTTAGGAATACAGTAAAACAGCGTATCTACCGTCCAAAACGGTGCTTTCAAAACATAAGGCTTATCAATCGTTCCTTTTCTTCCGATGCCAATAGCATCTTTGTCATAGGATAGTGCTTTATCAACACTCAACATATAACCGCCAGTTCCGTAAACAGGAATATCTCCCTCAGATAAGTGCTTATAGTCCATTCCGTTACCAACAGTAATGACTTCTTCTAACTTACGCTGTTCCCAAGCATCAGTAAATCCTCTGAACCTTATTTCAGGCTTATTAGCACCATTTTGGGGAAACATTTTTTTTAGCATAGCCGCTTTGAATTGAATCAACTTGTCATACTTACGCTGATGAAGGGTAATAAGGTTATCAAGATTGGTAAAGTATGCTCCAATTTTCTTTTGTTCAGCAAGACATGGGACGGATAATGCAAAATTAGCATACTCCTGAGCATTGACTCCGGGCTGACCAGAACGCTGAGATGTGATACGAATATAGCTATCATAATTGTCTGTCAAAGTATTCTGAAATATAAAATCCGCATCATAATCGCTTTTGATTTTAGCTCGAATAAGAAATCCTGCAAAATACAAATCACCGTCAGAAGGGCGATAAATATAGGTTTTTCCTACACTCGCTCCTGTTCTTGCAAATAGAACATCGCCTTTTTGTAATAAATAATCATCTACGGTTGAAAAATCAACGTCGGGTGATGTGAGATTATCTTGTAAGAATAAATGCGTCGAATCATCTATGTCGGTAATCCGTATATATTTGTGCTTGCCGTCATATTCAGTGGCAGCAGCGTTCAGACCATATTCAAATGATTCCGAAATCTCACCCAACTTACGCTGTTCCCAAGTGTCAGTAAATCCTTTGAATCTTATCGCCGGAGTTTTGTTATTATTCGACATCGTTTGAACCTCCGAGCAATTCTATTAACTCTGCAAAAGCTTTCATATCATAATCATTGCCTGTTAATTCACCAAGCATATCTGACAGTGATGATTCTGCTTCGTTTATCTGACTGTCAAGGTCTGTAAGTGTAAGCTCATATCTTTTTGAAAGCTCGGTGATACGCTCGGCAAGCTTATGAGAGATCGCTGTGTACAGATCAATAATTCCCTTGCCTATGGCATAATACCACTTCTTGTCTACAAGCAGCTCCTTGATCTCATCATCGGTAAGTGACACATATCTCTCACGAGCCTTTTCATCAAGTGCCTTATCCATTTCTTTTATAAGCTTTGTAGACTCCTCAGACCTTTGTGCAAGCTCAAACGCTTTCTTTAACTCTTCATAGTCATCGGCGTATGCAGCAGGTGCAGGCGCTTCTGCACGGGCAGCACTTAAAGCATTATTTATGGATGCTTTGGTTACAGTCCCCTTATCGGTATACGCAACTTTCAGCTCAGTGTGCTTGTCGATATACTGTGTATATTCCTTCTTTTTCATTGACGGAAGAAGGCTCTGCAACTGAATTAGAGCGTCAATAAGCGGAGTGTGGACATTCTCCATGATCTTGTCGATTTTCTCCTGAATGTCCTTGCTCTTGACTTTTCCACCCTCTGCAAGTTCTGATAATGCAGAATCCTCTGCGGATTCCTCTATCATAGACATAAGACGGGAGTCTGTTTCTGCAACGATATCCATAAGATCATCAATAGCTTTTTTCTCTTTAGGGAACAATTCCGATTTCACCAATGCCTTGGGTATGATCTTGCCTTCCCAGCCTGCGACCTTTAGCTCAGGATTGCCGTCGGCATCCGTTTTCTTTGTTTCCTTCATGATGTTTTCTGTCTCTCTTGCAACACCGTAACCCTGTTTCTCCGATATGATCAATGAAACATCATCGCTGAGAACTTCATTCCAATATGCAAGCAATATCTGATATACATCATACTTATCTATCAATGCAAGCGGTTCAAATTCCTTCATGATGTTATCCGCAAGCTCAACTATAAGTTCCTTAGCTGAAACTGAATTGTTCAGTGCTTTGAGCTTAGTGTCTGCGTATGCTTTCCAATCGGAGAAAGCCTTGTCAACAAGCTCTCCGTAAGCAGTAAACTCGGTATTTGAGTATATAGTGCGGCGTATATCATTTTCTTCAACATTCAGTTTGTAGTATCCATCGCTGAATACACTGAGCAGCTCATCTTTGAGCTTCGGGAAAGCTGTCCAGAAATGACCGAGAGCATCAATGTCTACGGCAGGGATACCGCCGTGGATATGGGCATAGATATCCTGAATATCTTCGGGTTCGGAAGAGTCGATATAACGTGAGATATTCAAATTATAACCGTTCTTCTCTTTGATTTCCTTATTGGGGACAAATCGAGCATATTTAGGATCATCTGTAATCTGTTCATTGAATGTAGTGACAATGCGATAGATATCCTGTTCACGCAGTCTGTTCTTGTTTCCGTCCTTTACAAATCCCTTGCCTGCGTCTATCATAAAGATACCGGAGCGATTTTCGGCACCCTCTTTATCAATTATTATAATGCAGGCAGGTATTCCTGTACCGTAAAACAGGTTAGGCGGCAGACTGATGATCCCCTTGATCCAGCCCTTATCAACAATAGCCTGACGAATCGTTCCTTCGGCATTTCCACGGAATAAAACACCGTGAGGGAGAATGACAGCAGCTTTACCCGTAGATTTCAGTGTTTTTAATATGTGCATCAACCAGGCATAGTCGCCGTTTTTCTCAGGTGGTCTATCTCCATATCCGGAGAATCTGCCGAACTCTTTCAAGCCATCAGACCAGTTTTTGAGAGAAAAAGGCGGATTGGCAACAATATAATCAAATCGTTCCAGTTCGGAAGCATCTTCATTTTTTATAAACTGAGGATCAGAGAATGTATTACCTGCCATGATCTTGATAGTAGCTTTATTATGGAGAACGGCATTCATTTTAGCAAGACCTGCCGTCGAACTCTCTTTTTCCTGTCCATAACCCGATATCTCAAACGGAACTTCCGCAAGTGCTCTGATAAGTAATGAACCACTGCCGCAAGCCGGATCTGTTGCCGTTCTAAAGGTGATACAATTTAACGAATAACCTTTTAATGATGAACACGCACACCCCTTAGAGGGTGCATAATTTAACGATGCCGGGTTCATTTGCACACGGTTGTAACGATTGGATGCAAAAATTAAAAATCTATACCATACCAATTTCCATCCGTTTGTGGTAATTGTCTTTGTCTCACACGGTTTAAGAACTTATTCCGATGCTTATAAAACTTCTCGTTTAAAAGCAGTTTGTCATCCTTAATCCATTCATCCACCATATCTTCCCATCCCTGTAATTGTCTCAAATGCAAAGCTTGTTCCATTTCTAAATGAGCATTATAATGTAGTTTAATATTTATAAAACAAGGTTTGCAACCATATGCATATTCGTATGTTCCATCTTTGTATTGGGCAACCCCTACTAATGAATTGGGTATATTTTCATCTGTAAGAATATCTCGTCCACATATCATACATTTTAAAGGCTTATACTCATCCTCGCTCACATTCATATAGTATTTATGCGGATACAAGCCATAGGACTGAAGAACCTTTGTATCCATATACTGCATAATTTGTATTATCTTTTGAGCGTCAAAAATCATATAACTGTAATTTCCATTTTTACAGATTGCGTCAAGACGATTTTGCAATCCCGTTGTAATGCCTGTGGAATAAAAACCGATAAACCCTGTTACTCCAAACTGTAGTAATCTGTCGCTTATATTCTTTTCGTCATCCTGTCCAACATGATTTCCAGAACCAATGTAGTGCTTACAACTCACAATAAATTTTGCTGGATTGCTTACTATAAAGTCTTTGCCACCATCTGTTCCATATGCTGGCATTGTGCAGATTTGAAATCCGACACATCTTAATACCTCAACAGCAAATTTTTCCCACTCTTCATCGGACATATTATAGAAAAATTCATAATATCGATTCATTTATCTCACCTCTTTTGCTGCTTTATTTGAAACTGGATTATGATTTCTTCGGTAATTTAACATTAAAATTACCACCCAAAGCTGCTGCACCTATTCCAATAGCTGTAATCACAGCAAAACTTGCAGCACTGATTACCTTCCAGTTGAATGCTTTCTTTTCAGAATCTTTTTTGTCTGCCATTCGTGCAACTTCCATTTCCTGTTCTCGGATTTCCGTATCCTTTTTATCCACCATACGCAAGACTTCCATCTCTTGTTCACGAATTTCTTTTTGTTCTTCTGGTGTCAAATTAGGATTATCAAGGCATTTACTTAAATCAGAGCGCACCTTATCTGCAAAACCGAGGTATTCTTCTCGGCTTTTACCAGCCCCGTCCAATTCCTTGTTTAAGACACCGTAGGCTTGGCTGGTGCTTTCATCATCACTTTCAACAATCTTTTCAAGCACATCTTGGTATTCCACAAGCGATGACTGAATCAGTTTCGCGAGTTCAGGAAACTGCGCAATCACCTGTGCTGCAACCTCTGGACGCAATTCATTCAGCTTAGATGCGTAGCTTATAACATCATTTTTTGACAAACCCTTAAAGTCGGTTCTTTCCATCAGCGAAAGAACTTGTTTTTCAACATCGGTGTATTCCATCTTCCAAAACCTCCTGTTATTCTAACAACGCGCGAATCCTGTCCATAAGGACAGCTTTTCTTTTTCCATAAAACTCATCGAAATGCTCCAGTTCCAGTGAAACACCATCTGGAATAATCGCCTGCTTACGGAACTCAGCTTTCTGCTCATCATTCATGTCATTGTAATAATCGATTAACCGCATATTGTTTTTGCTGCCATTGCTTCTTCCTTCAAGAAGCTGTAAGTTTGGCAGCCTGTTGCGGTTTCCACGCCATCGTCTCCAATCTTCCATTGAAACCGATACAGGCTTACTGCCATCAAACCTATCAAAAGGATGAAGATGGTCTTGCTCATACTTAAAGTTCCTGTTTGTCCAATCACGGCTCAGATAATACAGTGCATCCCCGGCTACACGGCTACCTTTTTCAGCATTTAAAATGTCCTCAATCTTGCCGTCCGTTACACGAAGGTCTGTGATTTGGTCGAGCATATCCGTTGTTATTTCATAATCATAGCTATTGATGTTGCTCTTCATCTGCTGCAGTTTTCCGGTTGTGCCGGATTGGAAATAAGTAAACAGAATCGCTCTCATCAGATATGCACGAATACCCTCTGTGTTATTTTTGTACTCCGGATTATAATAAATAAAATAGAGAATAGGGAGCAGCACGTTCCAACTGCTTGAAAAGCGGCTGACTTCTATTTTCATATCCTTAAGCACAGCTTCCAGATTTTTAAGTGCTTTTTTAAAGTCGCTCCAGTTGTTTTTCAGTTCTTCTGCTATCTGTTTGCTGATATTCGACTTTACAACATCACCATAAAGCATCAGTGCAGAACGAATAATAAAATCGGATCCAAATCCGGCATAAGAATCAACCAGCAGTTTGCCGAACTCCGTCTTTGCACTTGGCCAGTAGGCTTCCAATATTGACATGGTAATTTCTGATTTCTTTAATGCTTTACCGCCACTATTGAAACGCACAAACATCTCAAGAGCGTCATCCTGATTCATATCATGAATTTCTGTGTAACGCACCAATTTTTCCACGAAAATCTTGTGATATAACTTTTGCAAGATACCCCTTGCGTAATCTTTACTGTCAGCAGGGACATTTTCTATGGCGTCTTCAATAGCCTTATCTCTGGTTGTTTCATCCTGGAATTTCACATCCAATATATTTTTGATTTCAAACTGAGTCGGACTCAGTCTGCCGACCTTTTCACTGAACTTGATATCATATTTTTTGCTGTTATACTCTTCTTCGTCAACATCCAGTTTGTTCTTGTTCAATTCGATGAGCAGTTTCGTAACCAAACCGCCATTATTCTTTTTACGAGCGTGTTTCTGGCGAATATAGGCATCACCCAACAAAGACAAGTACAACGAAGTCAATCGCTGCTGTCCATCCAATACTGCCGTATCAGTCATGTTGACATTTATGCCTGTCAGTTCATAGTTTACGCTGTCCGCCTGTTTTCTGCTGTCAAAGGTAACATCCGACAAGAAATTGCAAAAATAGGTATCCCACGAAACATTATCATCATCAACGTGCCAAAACAAAAATGTCGCTATAGGGTAATCCAGTAAAATGGAGTCCCATAATTTTTCTATCTGCTCCATGCTCCACACATACTGTCTCTGAAATGCAGGCATTACGTATTTACCATTTTTGATATTTTGCAGTGCCTCGTATATCGTGATGCTGCTGTCTTTTAATACGCTCATTGTTTATTCCTCCCTCTGATAAAAACTGGCTTTATACTGGAGAAGAGTATCTTCTACCTCGCTCCATATCCACACACGATTTCCGTCATCTTCAAATACCTTACCATGACTCTTGGGACCGTCCAGTTTCATTTGAGAGTAATTATTACGGAAAGTAGGAACATATAATTCCGGGTGTTCCTTATCACTACACAAACGCTCCATCATAGGCAGAGTAGCTTCTCCGGCAATGTCTACCGCTTCAAAATACGCTCTGATAATTTTATGATTATACTGATTCGGCTTTAATGCCCATACAGGAATCCTCTGTATTGCCTTTCCTGTAAAATCTTTATTTTCATCGGACTGCTTTGCCGCAGTTCTCGGATTGTATGTCTGAGATGCTTTTTCAAAAGTCTTGGCAATATACCAACGCATACAATTTTCTGCTGCATCATCCTGTGTTTCTTCTGTCAAATTCAAAGCGATGCAAAACTTCTCATAAATATCCGCATCCACTGTAAAAGTCACGTCTTTTTTCATCACTACACCTCCAGTGAAATTCTAAACTCCATTATTATAATTATACTCATATCTTAGTAATTTGTCAATACTCACAGACTAATTTGTATTTACTAAACAGCAAAAACACCCTGCATCACTGCAAGGTGTCTCTGTGTATCTCTATCCTGTTTTATACCTGTATTTCCGACCCGTCCTTGAATGTGACGGTCATTTTCTTATCCTTATCCACCGTGATGTACTCGACCATGCTGCCCCAAATCCCGGCATCAAATTCCGTGATAGGCTCTCCATGCTTTTCGAGGGTGTCAATGAAAATGCCCAGTTTTTCATAATGAGCCTGCTTTTCCTCGATGGCTTCCACTATAGCATCGTACCTTGATTTGACCTTTTCGTATCGCTCTACCAAACCATCATAGCGTTTCTGATAATCCTCCTGGTTCTGTGCGGTTCTCGCATTCTCCGCTACACAGCTTTGGGTCAGTTCAACCACAATCTCCATCTCGCTGCGAAGTTTGTCCTGTTCTTGCTCCAAAGCAGTGACATCGCAAACCGTCTGCCGTATAAGCTGAATGTTTTCTATGATTTCATCTCTCTCGGTAATGAGGATATTCATTGCCTTGATAAATGCAGCGGTGATTTCTTTCTCTGTGACATGAGGTGTTTCGCATTTTCTGTTTCCATCGAATTTATGGTTGCAGCGGTAAATGACCCTGCGGTACTTGTCATTGGAGTGCCAGACCTTGGAACCGTACCAACTGCCGCACTCTGCACACTTTATCTTATTGGAGAAGATGCTGACCCCACTGTACCTTGCTTCGTTTTTCTTGGAGCGTTTGGCAAGTTCCACCTGCACCAAATCATAAACGCTTGGCTCGATAATGGCTTCGTGGTTGCCCTCCACATAATACTGAGGAACTTCGCCCTCGTTTTTCTTGGTCTTTTTCTGCAGGTAATCCACCGTGAATTCCTTCTGGAGCAGGGCATCACCCTTGTACTTCTCATTGGAAAGCATCCTGCGGACGGTTGCTCCGTTCCACTTGTCCTTGCCGCCAGGGGATTTTATGCCCATTTCAGTCAGTTCCACTGCTATGCTGTGTGGTGTCATGCCCTCAAGGAATCTTCTGAATATCAGCTTCACTATTTTCGCCTGTTCTTGGTTGACCACGATGTTCCCATCAGGTCCCTTCTCAAGGCCAAGCACACGGGAGTAGGCGAAGCTGACTTTTCCGTCAGCAAAACGCTTTCTGTGTCCCCATGTGACGTTCTCGGAAATGGAGCGGCTTTCTTCCTGCGCCAGTGAACTCATAATGGTGAGGAGCAGTTCGCCCTTACTGTCAAAAGTCCAAATGTTCTCCTTCTCGAAATAGCACTCCACGTTATGTTCCTTCAGCTTTCGGATGGTAGTAAGGGAATCCACTGTGTTTCGTGCAAATCGGCTAACCGACTTTGTTATGATAAGGTCGATTCTACCTGCCAGGGCATCCGCCACCATGCGTTTGAAGCCATCTCGTTTTTTGGTGTTGGTTGCAGAGATACCTTCGTCCGTGTATATCCCGGCAAACTCCCAATCCTCTCTGCCTTTGATATAATTCGTGTAATAATCTACCTGTGCGGCATAACTTGTGACCTGGTCTTCATGGTCGGTGCTGACACGGGCATAACCTGCCACCCTGCGTTTCTTCCTGCTGTTGACTGGAGTGGCTGTGAATTTATTGATGGTTGCAGGAATAGTCGTTACTTTTCTTTGCGCCAATTTTCGCCACGCTCCTTTCTCATCTGCCTCATGCGTTCGCTCATCTCTGCTTTTCGCTCCGGAGTCCATTTTTCCTTCATAAGGCTTCGCATATGCTCTTTCTGTTCCTCCGTCCTTGGCAGTCGCTTTGGAGCAGGCGGTGCATAAATCACTGTCGTTACCGTGCCGTCCTTTTTGTGAATCTCCAAGTCCTTATCCGTCAGCACTGAAATGTAGTCCACAATCTTTCGGAATAAGGCATCGTCAAACTCTGCCATTCCAAGAGTATCGGCAATGAGAGGTATCAGTGCATCCTCACGCAAGCCTGCCGTTTGACAGCCATTGCTGTGTTCGGAGCATCGCCAGTAATTGACCTTTCCGTTTTCCGCTGTGGCTGACGGCTGTGTGGCTCTGCGGAAATTGCATTCACAGTTTTTGCACTTGATTTTTCCAGTAAAACATGAGGAGCCTTTGCAGTTCGTACCGTTCTTTCTTCTCTTGGCAGAAGTCTTAGCACGGTACTCTGCCGTCCAACAGTCCTTGTGACCAGTGTTGGGGCAGTCCTTTGTGATAACCCTTCCGTCTGTCATATGAAACTCCAGTACATAGCGTTTCGGAACATCGATATGGTCAACCTCTCGGAGGAAAATCTCCTCATCAAATTCTTCTAACCCAAGCACCTCAGTGCAGGCTTTGACCATATTTTTATGGTTAATACTCCCACCAACTCCACAGCGGCCACCCTTTTTCTTTCTCGAACCACAGCACCAGAACTCAAGGCAGTTGCCACGGTCGGTTCGCTTGTTGTGCATATAGCTGACACCGCAGTATGGGCATTTAATTTTTCCCGTAAAGCAGGTGGTGTTTAGGCTCTTATTTGCCAAAGCCCCCAGTTCTTTTCGCCTTGCAATCTCATCCTGCACATACTGGAATGTTTCCATATCAATGATTGGCTCATGGGTATTCTCCACGAAATACTGCGGCATTTCGCCACGATTCTTTTTTCTTCGTTTTGTAATAGGGTCCTCGATGAACTCCTTCTGCAGGAGTAGATTGCCTGTGTAGGTAATGTTGGTAAGTACCACCTTGATGTTTGAATCCACCCATCGGCAGCCGTTTGCCGTGGTAATGCCCTCGGCAGCAAACTCTTTTTCAGTTTCGAGCCTGGACTTGCCATCAAGGAAATTCTGAAAAATGCGTTTTACAATGGTGGCTTCACTCGGCTCTATCACAAGCTGTTCTTCATCCCATCGGTATCCAAAGATTCTGAACTTTCCGTTTGGGATACCCTTTTCAAAGCGTTTCTTTGTTGCCCATCGGATGTTTTCACTGATGGAACGGCTCTCTTCCTGGGCAAAGGATGCCAGGATGGAAAGCATCAATTCTCCGTCTCCACTCATGGAATTGATATTTTCTTTCTCGAACCGTACCTCGATGCCCTTTGCCTTCAGATGCCTTACCGTCTCCAACAGGTCAACCGTGTTCCTTGCAAATCGGCTGATGGACTTGGTAAGAATGATGTCTATTTTCCCATCCTCACAATCAGCCAGCATTCGCTTGAACTCATCACGCTTTACCGTATTGGTGCCGGAGATAAAATCATCAGCGTACACACCCGCGTATTCCCAATCGGGATTCTTTTGGATGATTTTGCTGTAGTAACTGATTTGTGCGGAAAGAGAATGCATCATTCTTTCCGACTGCATGGATACTCTGGCATAAGCCGCCACTTTTTTGAGCTGCTTTATGGCAGGCACAGTCGGTTCAATTTTGCTTATTTTCGGCATATAATCACTTCCTTCCGCTACTATACATCACTCTTTTCGCCCAAGAAGTCAACGATATGTCGGCAAATAATGTACCCAGAGTTGGGCGGTATTTTTCACGAAAAATTGTATCAATCTGCCCATACTCCTTATCTGAAATAATGCCCTCAGAGAGCATCTTTCTTGCCATAAGCATGGTGGTCTGATACAGTTTTTCATTTCTGAATTCCTGCTTATCCATCAATACCACCTCCGAACCGATGCTCCACATAACACTCGTGGCAGCAATACTTTCTGTGGCTGTTGCCATATACTTCAAATTCCTTACCGCAGTTCGGACATTTATATATATAGATGGCTTTTCGCTGTACCTGATCAAGATGTGCATTCCACCATTTATTCCTGCAGGCATCACTGCAAAATCGCTTTTTCTTCCTGCCTTCCATTTGTACCATTGCTTTTCCGCAGCATTCGCAGACAGAACCGTCTGCAACAGGCACATTAGGTTTCTCAATGCCAGTGAGGTTATTCCTCCGGCAGAACGATTTAATGGTATTCTGTGAAATGCCTGTCTGCTGTGCTATCTTCATATATCCCACACCCTGTTTTCGGAGTGCGCAGATTTGCGCTTTCTGATTTTCTGTCACTGCTGACACCTCCCATCGTTATGAGGTCATTGCCTCTAACAGTGAAAGGACAGAAACACATCATTCAAGAACCACGAATTTCGACAAGGGCAAAAAAATAATGCCCGCCAAGGACAAAATCCAAGACAGGCATCAAGTCAGTACACAAGTATCACAAGAATTACTATATAATTATTTTTCTATTTTATAGAGGGAAACACGCACACGTATACGCACATACGCGCGTATAGGAATTTTCCGAGCCTGTTGTGTCACTTGTGTCTTGTGTTCCCATGATATGCTTAAACCTTTGTGCAAAAATCAAGCGAAATCCAACCTGCTCCGCTTTTCAATCTTCCCCAGCCCTTATCAGAGCCAGTGCCGGACTGCACTTCGATAATCGTATACACACCGACAGGGATATATTTGGTTCTGGCATAGTTTGTGCCGGGACCTTTTCTGATGTTAAGGTCAGAAATTGCAACCTTAACCTTGAACGGCACAGCGGATGCTGTTGTTTTCGATGTGTAGATGTTTACACCATTTGCATCAAAGACAGAATATCCCGTCTTACAGGCTTTTTTTGCATTTTCCAATGAGGAATATGCCCCAATCTGCGACTTTGCATCTGCCCACGATTTGCGAATGCGATAGATGTTTTTGACGGTCGGTTTTGCATCGGTCAGATACTCTTGTACTTTTGTTTTGAATGCGGACCAGTGCGGCAAAATATACAGCGGACACATCTTGTAAGGATTTCTTGCAGTATTGAGATAATCCACAGTACCCGATTTTCCGTCCCTGACATTGAGCCAGTGGGTGTGGGTAAAGAGGTGGTTAATATCAAGATTGTATTTCTTCAGCAAAGCTGCCGCCAATCTTGCACAATTGTCCTCAGACTTCTTATCTGTCACATTATACGCAGATGACATAATGCACTCGATCGCAATTGTTCTACGATTGCCATTGCCACTACCATCAGCGGCGTGCCAGCCGCTCAGACTGTGGGGCAGATTTTGCCATGCACAGGTATTATCAACGTAATAATGCACCCTGACATCTTTCATATTGCCATTAACAGTTGCTCTTGTATACTGCTCCGCAGGTGTCGTTCCGCTTGCCACAGAAATCCAGTCGGTATTGTGAACTGTTACACCGATAACTTTGCCTTCCATTGAAACAGAGGGCATATCGATTCTGTTGGGATTATGTTTTGTGAGTAAATACTCGTTGATTTTCACTCCATTCAGAGTAGTTGATGTATCAGGTCTTAAAATAGCCATTTATTCGTCCTCCTTTTCCTCTTCAGTTCTGCCTACTTTCGTTTGCAGAACATCAATTGCTTTTTTGAATGCAGGTGGGAAAGGAATTCCCATAAGTGTCGTATTCTCGATAATGGAGAGCAGTTCGTTCAGACAGAAGCTGATGCACACGGTATCACGGATATAATTTGTGCCAACGAGAATATCAATTCTGACACCAACCACCACCATGAGCAGAATGCAGAACTTCTTCGCAAGCCCAATCCAGCCTGCCTTACTGCTGAGAGAACCGCTGCTGCTGTGCTTGGATTTGCCCATGACAGCTGTTACGACACCTGTCACAAAGTCAATGCCCATAAAAACTACAAGTGTTGCCAATGCGGAATCCCAGCCGCCGAGCAGTGTGGTAATCACTCCGCCCACCACGCCTGCAATCATACAGATTGTTTCTTTCATAAACATCACCCTTTCATAAATTTGATAGATTTCACCATCGGATGGGAATTATCCGATGTGCCTTGAAAGGCAAGATAATATTCTCCATCCGACACATTTTCCAGTGACTGCATCACTGAAATGGACTTATCGGAATAAAGCCATTGAAATGACAATGAAACTGCATTGCCGTTTTGGATTTCTTCGTAAATGTGCCTTGCAAGTTCAGAGCCTGTCTTATCGGTTTTTCTCACCAGATAAAACTCGGCATTTTCCAACGCACCAACCACATAATTCAAAATCAAGTGCATGGCAGAAGTGATGAAAACAGGTGTCAGACACATCACAAATACCGTTCCTGCCCAACCAAAATCTGTTTGATTGAAGTGCAGTGCATAATCATTTTCGGCACAGCAGAAATGCGGATAACTCTCCGCAAAACCTGCAAGAGAACGATAGCCGTCATTGTAATAGGTGTAAATATTTTCGCCGTATTTCTCAAGGGCATCTGTACCGGATTCAAATAAAACGGTATCGCTGACAGAACTTGTCTGTTTGATGAGATTTTCCAGATATACGGCATTTTCCGTTATCTTTTGCAGTTCCGCTTTGGTGGCATAGCCGGATAAATCCATATCATCTGCATCACTTCCATCTGCCCCTTTCAGCGATTCCAGCCACTCGGTTTCCGTTCCCGAAAAACCGTGCTCCACGGCAATGATATATGCGGATTTACCGTCAGAGCCATTCACACCATCTTTCCCATCCACGCCATTTTCGCCGTCTTTCCCTTTGAGAGAAGCAAGCCACTCTGCAAGTGTCCCTGTAAAACCATTCTCCACAGCAAGTTCATATGCAGATAAGCCGTCTTTTCCATCCTTGCCGTCTGCGCCATCTTTCCCGTGCTGCACTTCACCGATTTTCTGTAAAAGCTGCGTATACAAATCGGGGGTCGGAGGAACGGGCGATTCTGTATCATCTCCCACAAATCCGGATGAACGGATATGCAGTGTTACCGAAACTGTTGTCGCTCTTAATCCCTCTGTATTGTCAGCGTCATATCCGAATACGGATAGCTTTACCGCACCTGCATGAAGCTCCGCAGGCAGCAAACAGGACAGTCCGTCAGTGCAGAGCACACGGTTGTATGTTTCATCACATTGGGTAAACTGCACCACCTTGTGAAACTTCTTCCAGTCACCGTCAAATACAAATTTCAGTGTTACAAATGCAATCTGGTCGGAGGCAATCACTTCACGTTCCAGAATCTCAATTTTCTGTCCCTTTACAAGGAATTTCAGCATTATTCCTTCACCTCTTTCCATGTTTTCGTGCTTGTGACATATTCCATGTATCCATCAAGGCACTGGATTTTTGAAAGCGGAGATTCAATATCAACTGCATGGCTGTCCCAGTTTGTATTTTTCTTCACAGCGTTCCAATCAGCAAGAGAACCCTCATAAGTGATTGTGGTCAAAGATTCACAGTAATTGAAACAGCCGCCCACAATTTCCTTGACGTTTCGGGTAAGTGTGAGGTTTTTCAGTTTTGTGCATCGTACAAACATTCTGTCACTAATGACTTTGCCGCCATATCTCACCGTTTCAAGATACTGACACTCACTGAATGCCATTGCACCTACGGTTCCCACAGAGGACGGAACGGTTACGGACTTGATTGCCGTTCCTGCAAATGCGTTTACGCCAAGTTCCTTGACACGTTCCGGAATCTTCAGTTCCATTAAGCCATTAAGACTCTGATGATAAATATATCCATCAATATGCGGCAGAAATGCAGCCTTTTTGATTGCTGTAAGCGTTGTCGGAAGTGATACTGTTTTTAAGTTATCACAATACTGAAAAAGTCGTTCACCAATGCCTGTCACGCCCTCTGAAACAATAACTGACTTGATATTGGAATTATTCTGAAACGGTGACGGATTGCTGTCAGTAGAATAATCGAATGTTGCCCCTGTGCCTTTGAGGAGCAGTCTGCCGTCCGAATAAAGTACAAAATCCACGCTTTGACCGCATTTTCCGATAGAAACCACATCGCCTGTCATCTCATCAATTTTCAGCGTTAACTCGTTTATCTTTGTTGTCAGCTGACCGACTGTGATGTTGTAATCTTTTATCTGCGTCTGAATTTCAGAAAGCTGCGAAAGCATATCTGTGACCTTGCATTTGCCGAGAATACAGCGGACATATCCGCAGTAGTTTGAATTTTCACGATAATCTGTAATGCTGAGTTCTAATGTGCCTGCATCAAGTCTGATAATGCAAAGGGTGAGATATTTCTTGTAATCTGTATTCTGAAATCTCGGTATTGCAGGATTGGTGGCAGGAGTTCCGGCGAGAATTTCAAAACCGATATTTCGTACATTTTCAGAAGTATTACAACAAATTCCAACCGCCATATATCTCGGCAGGGATTCGTCCACATAGCGAGATAAATCATAGGTGTATGCCGTATCCGAAATGAAATAATGCCCCTGAATCCAAGCCTTTCCGCTACCGATTGTCAGTTTCAATTTGCTTGCAGACAGCTTGAAACACTGTCCGAAGTTGTCCTGAATTCCGTCACAGATAATACTGCCGAGATAGTCAGTAAAATTCTCAGCAGTATATGTTCTGTCAAGATTTTTAGAATTGAAAAATCCGAATGAAAATGCCATATTAAGCCTCCTTAAATGTCGGTGTTAAATTTCTGCCGTTGTGGTCAAAGCTCTCAATCATTCCGACAAGCTGTATTTTATTCTGTCTGATTCCAAACCTGTGATGTTCTACGGTGACAAAATCGCCAACAAAATAGTCCACACCGTATTGAAACTGTGTGGACTGTACTGCAATCTGTGATTCTGATTTCATTGTTATGGGAACAAGACTTTGTTTTCCTTTCTCTTTCAGAAGTTCCGAATATTCTTCCTCAGATAATGGTTTTGTTTCGCCATTTTCCTGTTCTTCGTCCGAGATGTCTTTTGCATCAACATACACCTCATATCTGTCAAGCAGGGCAGGTTCAGAATTTGTAAAACAAGTGGTTCTTTTACGCTGTTCACCCTCGCCCTTTCCAAGAACATAGGCAAAATTTCTCTTGACGGAAGTGTCTGTAAAGTAGGTGAAAGACAGCAGATTGTTGTAGCTGTCGGAGAACACAATATGCGGATTTTCCTTCTGCAATATGCTTCTGTCTTCGCCCTGCAACAGGTCAAAAATCATCTCATACTGTTCCTCTGCAATCTTACTCAGACGAATGTTTGCCGTTCCGCCGATTTTTTTGCAAATGGTGTACACCCATTCCATCAAATTATCATAACTGACCTGCAATTTGGTTTCAGTATCCCAGCAAGCACCTTGAATTTTTCCAAGTTTCAAGCCCGGAATCAGCCTGTTTCCGCTTGCTAAAGCGTTGTTTTCTACAGCTTTCTGAACGATTGCACCGTAGGAAGTTTGTGATGTAAAATTTAATGTGGGATAGATGATTCTGCGTTCAAGTAAGCACATTAAAAATCTGCCCTTGATGATGAGATAATCTCCATCTTCTGCATCGGTTTCAAGTTCCACGGATTCAATCAGTCCGAAATGTTCCCTGTCATCATCACGTCCCACAATTCTGCCAGTCTGAAAAATTTCAATATTTCGGGGAGATGCAGCAATGTACACTTCAAAAGCACCGCATTTGTAATATTCAATATCCCATAAAAGCGAAGAAAAACTGTCGCAGACAGCCTCAAGTGAAATATTCAGTTTATCATTCAAGACAGTCATATTGTAAATTTCAATCTGCATTTTCACACCCCTAAGTACGCATTTCGGTGTATCAGGCGAACTTTGATGCGGTTCAGTCCCTCCGATGCCGTCACATAAAATTTGTTTTCGCCCGTTTTCAGATTCAGCCAGGTTGACCCGGAAACAAGGCGGTTGATGATGTTGGTCACAACGCCCTCACGCTCCAGAAGAACGGTTTTGTTGCCCGTTTTTGTAGTTATGGTGATAACATCTCCCTTTTGAATATCGCCTGAAATCTGCATATATTCGTCCGTCAGAGCGTTGTAAATAGTCGGATTTTTCGCAGGTCCTCCGCTGATTTCAAGGGTGAATCCGACCTCATCACCGCTGTTATTGATGGTCATCATATCCTGCGTATTATATGCACCAATCGGAAAAGGCTCATCATTGTCAGGACAGACAAAATGAAATGCACCTCTGACACGGGAATATTCTGCAATCTGCGTTTCAGTGGAGTACCAGTAAATATCGGGACAGAGAATGGAAATCTGCCCATTGGTCAGCTTTTCAAAATTCTCCACCTCGCAGGTTTCCACAATACCCTCAGCATACACAGAAATATTTTTTGTGGAGTAGTATATCTTGATGTAGCGTGACGGCTTGACCACACGATATAGTTCATGCCTGCGAAGTTCCACATCAAAGCCACGCATCTGAAAGGTAATGACGATGTTCCGCTTTTCGATGAATGCGTTATTCAGATAGCTGCCGTTCATTCCTGCATAATTTGAAGTGCTGATTGTTCCTGTTGGCGGATCAAGTCCTTTGATTTTGGAGAACATATATCGGTTTGCAGTTTTGGACAGGCCGATTTTTTGACCTGCTTCGTTTTCAAGAATTAAAGTGTAGAACAAAATTTCACCTGCTTTTCATTGACAAAAAGATGATAATATGATATAATACTTCAAAATTGAACTATTCAAAAAAGAACAGGAGGACATATGAACTTCAGTATTGAAATCCCCAGAAAAATTTCACTTGCATACAGTAAAGTGTGTAAGCCACTTTGTAAAGAACTGGGTTTGTCGCAAACTGCATTTGATATTCTGATGTTTCTTGGAAATAATCCGAAATACAAAAATGCAAGAGATATTGTAGAGATACGCCATATCAAAGCAAATCTGGTATCGGTAAATGTTGAACGTCTGGTTCAGGAAGGCTATTTGACAAGACAGGCTGTAGAAGGTGACAGGCGTAAAACAGAATTACTGTGTACAAAGAAAGCCAAACCAATCATAGAACGAGGTCAGCAATTGCAAAAAATGTTTTTTGAAAAGCTGTTTGTCCATATTGATGATAATATGAGGAAAGCTTTTGAAGAAGTTATGCAGGTTATCAGTAAAAATTCAGATGAAATTTTGGAGGAAAAAGAATAATGGAAACAATAATGACTATTCTGGTTACATTTTTTGCAGGTATGGGTGCAGGACTTGGAACAGGATTTGCAGGAATGAGTGCTGCCGCCGTTATCAGTCCGATGTTGATTACTTTTTTAGGTATTGACCCTTATATGGCAGTCGGTATTGCACTTTCTTCTGATGTGTTGGCAAGTGCAGTTTCCGCCTATACTTATCATAAAAATAAGAATCTGGACATTAAAAACGGATTAATTATGATGGCAAGTGTGCTTGTTTTTACAGTTGTCGGAAGCTATGTGGCAAGTACTCTGCCATCCGCAACAATGGGCGGTTTCTCGGTATTTATGACGTTTCTGCTTGGAATAAAATTTATTGTTCGTCCTGTTATGAACACTAAAGAATCTATGGCGGAAACATCAGCGAAAAAACGTGCTATACAGTCCATTATCTGTGGAATTATTATTGGTTTTATTTGCGGATTTGTTGGTGCAGGGGGCGGAATGATGATGCTTCTGATTCTGACCAGCGTTATGGGATATGAATTAAAAACCGCTGTAGGCACAAGTGTATTTATTATGACTTTTACCGCATTGACGGGTGCTGTATCGCATTTTACAATTGGCGGAACACCGGATATTCTGACATGGGTATTGTGCATTGTGTTTACGCTGATATGGGCAAGAATTGCGGCAGTATTTGCAAATAAGGCAAAGCCAAAAACATTAAATCGTGCTACAGGTATTATTCTTGTGGTGCTTGGTGTCGTTATTATGGGATTTCGATTTCTGCACTAACTTTTAAATATCCACCGCATTCCTCGTCTGCCTATAAATCTCCAGCCGTGACAGTGATTTCGGACTATTGTTGGTCTGATTTACTGTGCGGCTGTTGTCATTATAGTAGTTATTTACCACTGAGCCGTTTGCATCACGGCTCAAAACCGCTCATTGACTTTTGAGAGTGGAATGTGATATAATTGGGTATATGCTGTAGGGCGTGACAGCCCTATAAATCGGAATTTAACGCACATCTAAAAAACGAGAATTCACAGAAACGTAGCCA
>ERZ773194.1055-NODE-1055-length-32460-cov-4.397254_pt1 | contig 32460 bp, 24 predicted proteins | sample MGYA00511240_ERZ773194 | MGnify/ENA primary metagenome ERZ773194 (study PRJEB29015, sample SAMEA2737774) | human gut metagenome | biome: human gut; feature: human-associated habitat; material: faeces | place: China | collected 2012 ... | reverse complement strand
TGAAGACGTTGAATCCAGCGACCTTCAGCATGATGGCGACGATGTCCTTTCCGATGGAGTGGATGTCACCCTGGATGGAGCAGATGACGACGTTTCCGAGTCCGTTTCCGGTGGATCCGCCGCGCTTCTCGAGCTCGGGGGTGATGATGTCCATCGCAGCGGTGAGGGCTCCTGCGGCCGCCATGATGTGGGGCAGGAAGACCTTCTTCTGTCCGAAGAGATCGCCGACGTGGTTGATTCCGGCGCTGTATCCCTCGGAGATGAGCCTGACGAGATCCACATCGGGATCTGCTATGGCCTCGTTGGCGACGGCTTTGGAGTCCTCGACCTTGTAGGCGATGACTGCGTTCTTTGCTCTCTCGATCAGTGCTTCTGTGGACATTCTTATCACTCCTGGCTCTTTCTCTTCTTGAAGTCTTCGTCGGCCTTCGCCATGATAGCCTCCATCTCGGCGAGCCTGTCTTCGGGAATAGGTTTCACTACGTGGTTGGCCATGATATCCTCGACGATCTCATGGGCCCTCTCGACTGCGTTCTTGGATCCGTTGGACCTCCACTCTCCGAGCATGGTCCTGTCGAAGACGGTGGGGTTGGATGCGGACTCGAAGTTCTCCATCGTGGTCATGTGGCCGAGGAAGTCGTTTCCTACGCCGACCTCTTTGATGGCGTCAACTGCGAGGGTCTCGTCGGTGACGGGGACTCCCTCGAGGATCTTGTAGTTCATTGCGATGATGTCGTTGTCGATGACCATTTGCTCCATGGAGAAGGTCTGACCCAGCTCGAGCATTCCGGATCCGTAGATGGAGTTCGCACCGGACATTGCGGGGAGCAGAGAGGTGATGGACTTCTCATGGGCGGCCTGGGAGTCGGGCACCTTGGCGTCGGTCTACATACCGGCCACGAACACGGGCAGTCCGTAGTACTGTCCGAGCTTAGGGACGGCTGCGCTGATCAGCGCGAGTTCGGGGGATCCAACAGGTGCGGTTCCGTTCCTCAGGTCGAAGGTGGTGGTGGAAGATCCGTACAGGACCTTCGCGCCGGGGTTGGCCAGCTGGCTCAGCACGAGTCCGGAGAGGATCTCCGCGTTGTGAGTGACGAGGGTTCCGGCCAGGTAGATGGGCGAGGAACCGCCGGCCATGGCCATGGACAGGACGTTGACGGGAATTCCGTAGCGAGCACCCTTGATGATGACCTGTGCAGCGTTGTGGCTCAGCTCGAGAGGGCTGGTGGGGCACACGAGCATGGACATGATGGGCCTCTCGCGGGCCATCTTCTCGTCGCCGCCGTAGTAGGCCTTGAGGATCTCCCAGTAGGTGTCTACATTCTCGGCGACAGGGTCGATGTGGTGGAAGTGCTTGGAAGTGTTCTTCAGGGAGGTGACCATCTCGTGGACATCCTCGAGTCCGACTCCTGCCCAGTCCCTGGCGGAAACAGCGAGGGAGAAGTAGCTGACGTTGGGGAGAGCGTCGACGAGCTTGGCGGTGTTCGCCAGGTCGGCCTCGGTGGAGTCCCTGGTCTCGAACTTCCCGTCGCCCAGGTAGTCGCACATCTGGATTCCGGTTCCGAAGTTGGTGTAGTGGACCCTACCCTTGTGCATCTGCTCGACGGTGTGGCAGTCGTCCCTTCCATAGAGATAAAATTTCTTGGGTGCGGTGGCGAGAGCGCGGCTGATGACTTTGGCGGGGATCCTGACCATCTTGGTCTCGAAGTCGACCTCGCATCCTGCGTCAGCGAAGATCTGAAGACCCTCCTCATCAGAGACCTGGACTCCGTAGTTCTCCAGGACATCCCTGGTTGCGTAGTCGATCTCACGAATGTCGTCCTCGGTGAACAGCTCCAGTTTGATGCCGTTCATCTTCACCCTTCCGGGATATTGTGGCATTTGTCGTTTCCTCCTTTGTTCGGGAACGGTGTGTTCCACCCTTCCCACAATGTCAATAATGTTGTAGCTGTATTTAATTTTAATGAGTCGTCAATACATTTGGTGATGTATTCATTATTATAGATGTGATGTCATTCTTTATATTGAGCTGGTCACAACACGACATTATGGCCTGCGAAAGGATGGATGTAACATGGATGTAACAAGAAGAACCGAAGACGAATGCTTCCCGTTCGTCAGGATCGTCGGACAGGAACAGATGAAACGCGCACTTCTCCTCAACATCGTGGATCCCGCCATCGGCGGCGTCCTCATCAAAGGAGAGAAGGGAACCGCGAAATCCACCACGGTCAGGTCCCTGGGGGCCATCCTCCCCGAGGTGACATCCTCCGGATGCCAATTCAACTGCTGCACGGACAACCCCCGTTTCATGTGCGCCTCTTGTTTGAAGAAATATGAAGAGGGTAAGTTGGAGGGCGGGACGAGACGCATGACCGTCGTCGAGCTCCCCCTGAACGCCACCGAGGACAGGATCTCGGGCAGCCTCGATGTCGAACACATCCTGAGCACCGGAGAGCGCAAGTTCGAAGGCGGCGTCCTCGCGAGGGCCAACGGGAACCTTCTCTACGTGGACGAGGTCAATCTCCTGGACGACCACATCGTGGACATCCTGCTCGACTCCGCCGCAATGGGCCGCAACTACGTCGAGCGCGAGGGCATATCATTCTCCCATCCGGCCAAGTTCATCCTCATCGGCTCCATGAACCCCGAGGAAGGCAATCTGAGGCCGCAGCTCCTCGACCGCTTCGGCATGTCGGTGGACATCGCCACCGAGAGGGATCCCGCCACCAGGGTGGAGATCGTCAAGCGCAGGCTCACGTTCGACAGGGACCCCGCCGCATTCTGCGATGAATGCAGAGAGGACACCGAGGCCCTCAGAGAGAGGATCGGGAACGCCAGGGAGATCCTTCCCGAGGTCGTCGCCTCCGACTCCATAATTCATTCCATAGCGGTCGCATCCATCAAGTTCGGTCTCGAGGGACACCGCGCGGACCTCGCCATAATCCGCTCCGCCAAGGCCAACGCCGCATTGGACGGAAGGAAAGAGGTCGTGAAGCAGGATATCGTCGACACCGCACCCCTCGTGATGCAGCACCGCATCAAATCCGGACCTTTCGAGGAAGCGAGATTCGACCGGGAGGCTCTGATCCGTTGTCTATGAACCCGGAGCCCGCATACCATCAGACCATCTGCGGGCTCGATCTCGCGAAGAAGGCCATGGCCGTCATGGCCGTCGATCCGGAGATCAGAGGATTGCTCATCCGCGGACAGACGGGCGTCGGGAAGACCGCCCTCGTCCGCGCCATGAGCTCGGAGATCTACGGAAGGGAGCCTGTCATAATCCCTCTGAGCTGCAGCGACGAGCAGGCCTTCGGCGGACTCGACATCGCCACCACCCTCTCCACCGGAAAAGCGGCCCTCAGCAAGGGGATCCTCGCGAGAGCAGACGGAGGCGTCGTGTCCATGGACGACGTCAATCTGGCCGACCGCGGGTTCGTCCACACCCTGATGAACTGCATCAACGACGGCATCGTGCACGTGGAGAGGGACGGCGTATCCGCGTCGTACCCCGTCGACACCCGCATCGTCGCCGTGATGAATCTTCACGAGTCCAAGCTCCCGGCGGGTCTGGCGGACCTGTTCGACCTGTCCGTAACCATCCCCGTCTCCCGCGACCCCGATTTCAAGACGGAGGTCATGAAGTGCAATCTCGAGGGACGCGAGGAGCCGGTCGGAGAGCAGAAGGCCCTTATCGACTCCGCACGCGAGCTGCTCCCTCTTGTCGGGATCGCCGACGATATGCTGAACGACATCGCCGAGATCTGCTGCGACCTGGGGGTCCAGGGACACAGGGGCGATCTGGCATGCGTCAGGGCCGTCAGGGCCGTCGCCGCGATTAACGGGCACAGGACCCCCGAGAAGGAGGATCTGGACACCGCCGTGCTGCTCACCCTGGGGCATCGCAGGACGCGCATCCCGCCCAAGGACAAGGACCTGGAGAACGTGGTCAACTTCTACGGCGACTCCCACATGAAGCGCTTCATCCACGACGACCGCAAGCCGGCACCGTCGCAGACTAAGCAGGAGGAATCAGCACCGGAGACCGTTGATGCACCTGTCGAATCGCAGGACGACAGCGTCGCCTTCGACCCGTCCCGCTCCGACGACTCCGGAACCGTGGTCTCGAAGATCGGAGAGATGTTCGAAGCCGTGGACCTGATCGAGGAATGCCGCGATCACGAGGATGCCATCGGGAAACGCAGGTCCATGAGGGACGAATCCCGTCACGGACGCTGCATATCGTCGAGACCGTTCAGCGACGGAGGCGAACTGCATGTCGACGCGACCATCCGCCATGCCGCTCCGTATCAGCCCTTCAGGGAGCGCCGCGGGGACTGCATAGCCCTGACAAGGGACGACCTGATGGAGAAGGTGCGCGAGAAGCGCACCAGCTGCCTGTTCCTGTTCATGATAGACAACAGCGGATCCCTCGTCATCAGGGGACGCATGAGGGCTGTGAAGGCATCCATCCTCTCCATGCTCGCCACGCACTACGTGCGCAGGGATTCCGTCGGGATCATGACGTTCAACGAGGAGTCCATCGGGATGATCGTGCCGCCGACCCGCTCTGTGGGATCGATCAAGGGCGTCCTGGAGACGCTTCCTGTCGGCAGGAAGACCCCTCTGTCCGAAGCCCTCGTCTACGCCGACGACTACATCTCGAGATACTCCAGGAAGCATCCGGGAGACACCTGCTACATCATCCTGATGAGCGACGCGGGCGCCAATATATCCATGACGCCGGGAGCGGACCCGTTCGAGGAATCGATGCAGATCGCCCGCGGGATCTCGCGCCATGACGCCACGTGGATCCTCGTGGACACCTCCGCGAATCCCGACAAGAACGAGAAGGCCACGAAACTGGCCGATGCGCTCGGTGCCCCGTACTACAAGATGGATTCGCTCAGGAAGGATCTCGGATGAGGGCCGGCTTCCCGCCGGCCTGCCATCCACTTCGTTGACCAATCAATATAAATAATGTCGTATAAGAAAATATGATGAGGACTCAATAATTATAAATACGGATGGTGGGTAATTCCAGATAGGTTTCCGAAGTCCGTAGGGATCGGAGGAGGCGGGAGACCGCCTCCGCATGGACTTTCCGAACCGAACAACGACCGATGTGAATTCGGAAAGGATTAACATGAGTGAAAATGAGATTGTGAACTCAGCGGCGAAGATCAGCTGGAAACAGGGGATGTTCGTAGCCCTGGGTGTCCCTCTCCTGATCCTTCCCTCGCTCTTCGACATCTCCCACCTCGTGTGGGGAATGTCCATCGTGGTGTGGGTCGTATCGGTGCTCCAGGGATTCGCCCAGAACCTCGCCTACGGCGAGATGTCCACCTGCTTCCCCCAGGCCGTCGGCCTGCCGGGCTGCGCGCAGGAGGTCTTCACAGACAAGAACAGCACTTCCAGATTCAACAAGGGGAAGTTCATCGGCGCATTCTGCGCATGGTGCTACTGGTTCGCCTGGACCGTGGTCGTGATGATCTTCGGGATGCTGATCGCAGACTACCTGACCCAGATGTTCTCCTGGGAGCTCGAGGGATGGACCGCCGTCGGATTCTACGGCATCGTCATGGTGGCCATCCTCGGACTGATGTACGCACTCAGCTCCCGCGGGATCGAGAACGGGGCCAAGCTGAGCATGATCCTCGCGATCGTGTCCATCGTCCCCATGGTTGTCATCCTGATTGGCGCCTTCGCCATCGGGATGTTCAGCTTCGACAACATCGTCACCGAGATCACCCCCAGCGACTGGAGCTGGTCCCTCGGCGACGTTGCGCTCCTCCTCGGCTGTCTGGCCATCGCACAGTGGAGCGCATGCGGATGGGAGACCGCCGCCATCTACGGCCCGCAGTACGAGAAGCCCGCCCGCGATGTCCCCAAGGCCCTGATGTCCTGCGGATTCATCTGCCTGGCGCTCTACTTCTTCGTGTCGTTCAGCGTCTACGGGTCCCTCGGCATCGACGGGATCAACGACGCCGGATACGCAACCCTCGTGCCCATCGCCGAGGCCGTGTTCGGCCAAGCCGGATCCTACGTCGCACTGGCTCTGCTGGTCGTGGCGATGATCCTCATCGTTCAGACGGGGTTCCTCGGATCCTCTCTGACCCTGGACTCCCTCGCCAGCGAGAAGAACATGCCCGCCTGGTTCGGGAAGAAGAACAAGTACAACATGCCCACGAACTCCATGCTGTTCGTAGGCCTGTTCAACCTGGCTCTCACGCTGATCATCGCGATCAGCGGAAGCGTCATGGGTTCGTCCGACACGATCATGACCATCCTGTCGGCTGGATCCATCGGATACGCCATCGCCAACGGCGTGGCTCTCACGGCCCACTATGTGATGAACACCTCGCCGAAGTTCAAAGACATAGAGGCGCCGTTCAGGCTTCCGAAGGGATGGAAGTACCTGAGCCTGTGCATGCTGATCCTCCAGATCGCATTCATCCCGTGCCTCGTGTACTGGAGCTGGGTGCTCTCCGGCGGCTTCATGCCTGCGATCGTCGGTGCGATCGTGCTCCTGGCGTACATTCCCGTGTGGATGGCCACCCAGAAGTCCGAATCCGTCGAAGCGCCCGCTTCGTCCGACGCGGAGTGATGAAAACTGGGGCCCTCTTCGGAGGGTCCCTACCTTTCTCTTCTTCCTCGACTTGTTTCGAAGTGTGCCGGAAGCATCCATCCATCATGCAACCAGCAAAGTGCGACATTGTTCGGACGGATCGCACATAGCGCACATCGTCTGAAAGCCGATTTAATGAAAAGTGGAGCCGCCTGAGGGATTTGAACCCCCGGCCTGCTGATTACAAGTCAGCCGCTATACCCCTAAGCCAAGGCGGCACCAATCCCGAGTTAACTGCCCATCGTTTATATGGATTTCCACAGGTCGAACAGACGCGCTGACTGAACCGACATTATTATATCAGTTCACGCGATGGGCGCGATTACTTAGATTAAAGGTGATTCAAATGGCAGACACCAAGAAAATCGTCCATATCAACTTCACAGCCAGCTTCGAGGACACCGGCAAGATGTACGACACCAACATCGAGGCCTGCGCCAAGAAGAACGACATCTACAACGAGAAGGTAACCTACGCCCCCATGGCATACGTCATCGGATCCAGGGGGTTCTACGCCGAGGTCGATGACGCCATCGCCAACGCCGAAATCGGCAAAGAGGTCACCGTCTGCGTCCCCTGCGAGAAGGCCGCCGGAGTCAGGAACCCCAAGCTCATCGAGCTCCACGCCCTGAGGGACTTCTACAAGGCCGAGATCAACCCGTACCCCGGAATGCCCGTCAGCCTCGGAAACCGCAACGGTACCATCCTCTCCGTCGGAGCCGGACGCGTCAAGGTCGACTTCAACAGCCCCCTCGCTGGTCACGACCTCTGCTTCAAGGTCACCGTCGTCGATGAGATCACCGACCCCGTCGAGAAGGCCAAGGCCATCATGGAGATCAACTTCGGCAACGCCGACGACTTCGGATACTCCATCATGGAGGACAAGATCGTCATCACCGAGCCCGATGTGTGCAAGTTCCACGAGTCCTGGCCCGTCGCCAAATACAGGCTCGTCTCCGAGTACCGCAGCGTCTTCGGTGTCGACCGCATCGAGTTCGTCCAGGTCTGGGAGTCTGCGAAGAAGCCCGAGACCACCGAGTGATCACAGTCACTGAAACTTTTTCAAAAACCCCTTAACTCCGTTGTTTTTGAATGAAAATGACATCCGAGACGGGGCCCTTCCTCAGGGCCCCTGTCATCTCGGATTCCATCCTGTCCGCGAATTTCCCGCGGCACTCGAACACGATCCGCCTGAGCTTCACCTTGTCGACGGGTATCGGCTCGTTGCCTCCGCATTCCGTGTATGCGTCCAATATGTTCGACAGTCTTTCCATAGTCTTGCGAACGATGTCCGGCACGGTTCCATGCTCCGGCTCTATCGACACGACCAGCTCCTCATGGTCGAGGATCTCTCCAAGGAGGTCTGTGAAACCATCCTCTATCTTGCAGCTGCCCGGATGCTCCGTCAGACACGTCACGCATCCCACGCATCTGCGTATGCGGATGTCGCGGAGACAGACGTCTCCTCCGAAGCCTTCCCTATCCGCGATCACGAAGCGGTCTGCATCCATGATACGCGAACGATTGAGCTGCCAGATAAACCCTCGGTCCATCAGTCGAAGTAGGCGAGGATCGCATTGATCCCGTTGTTCTGGTTCCTCCTGGCCCTGTACCCCTGTCCGGAGTATCTGCTGTCCATCCTCGCGTCCCTGATGCGCTGCGAGGGGGCGGGCATGTTCGGTACTATCTTCGTCTGGTAGTTCCCCATTTCTTCTCTCCTGCGACACATGGTCGCGATAGAGAGATCGCTCGGGAAGTATAATAACAGCTAGATGTAATTGTTGTAATGATTGTAATTGCCATTTCAGACCGCAATAAAGGCGTAATCGATGCAGTCGGGATCACTCGACGTAGAATGTGCCGATGATGTTGCGGCCTTCATCGGTAAGGACGTATCTGCCACGACGCTGATCCTTCTCCGCCCATCCGCTCTCGACCCATTTGGAGATGAAATCCCTCTGATAATAGACGGCCTCGGTCTGCCTCTGCGTCGAAGAGCCCTTTTCGCCCCGGGACTCCGTGTCCCTGTACCAGAGATGGGCTTCTTTGAGGGCGGCGACCATCTTCCCGCTGGTGACGGAGAGATTCTGGGAATTGCGTGATTCCAAAATCCGCAGGCCACGGACCAGGTGCTCCTCCGGCATCTCGATGACGTAGCTCGGGAGAGTGCGCGGATCGAAGGTGGACTTGGTAAGTCCCACAGGCTTCCCGTCGATGTAGTAGATCTCTGGGATCATCTCCTGAGACACGGTATACTCGCGAGTGCCGACGGAGAACGGTATGGTTCCGGGCACCATCATGGCTGCTATGGCGGAAGCCGCAGCGTACTCGGGGGTGCCTGCGGAGATATTCACATATATCTCGCATCCCGGCTCGGCTGCTTTTTCGGTACCGATGATCGATAGAACGGTACGAAGCATGACCGAGAAGTCGCTGACCCTCTCATTGTGCTTCACAACCTCAACCGGAAGAGGCGAGCGGTCGGCAAGAAGCTCCACCACACGATCGCAGAAGCTGCCGTAGACCCGTCCGCTCTCGGAATCGGGATCCTTGATATAGTGCACTATGTGGACCTTGTTGATCTCGTAGTAAAGTATCGGCTCCACTACCTTTGAGGTCTCGAAGGTCACGCATGCTATCATGATCCTTTTCTTGCGGCCAGACGGCAAAGTACATCCCGTTATTGAAATCCCTTATTTGATATAAATAACTACCATTACGTATAAACCACGGATTGTGTAAGTAACGGTTTATTCTGAACTAACGAAAATAACAACGTGATGTTTATAAACCATGTTGCAGATGAGTATCCTGCACCTTCCCCAAGATATAATGGAAGCCGATCCCCCATAATCGGCTCCGCCGGGTCGGTCGGCAGGAATAATCTTATCGCAACCATCCAACCCTCTGCTGGCCCGACCCAAATCCTTATATCCCACCCCTCTATCACACGATTCAACGGACGGGTGGCCTAGTCTGGATATGGCGGCAGCCTCCTAAGCTGCAAGCCGGGGGTTCGAATCCCCTCCCGTTCGCCAATTCTCTCCCAATACCTGTGATTGCAAGTCTGACGATGGAAGTAGGTCCGAACGATGCAAACATCATACTGCGATCGTACTGTCAATTGCTAGACTCGATAGGGGAGTCAGAAGAGATTTGTGAAACCCTGCTTATTCGAAGAGAACTTGACAATCGTCTTGCCCTTGGAGTCGAACCCACACATCTGAGGATACGATTTCAAATCAGGATGGTTCATACACACGCAGGTAGCATAGAAACAACACAAAATGAAACACTCTTTGAAGCTTTTATCAACGGTCAAGGATATTAACATCTGGTAGTCTAATTGAATAAGGAATCAAAGCAGAGGTCGTACAGTCCATTAAGCGCGTCCGAGGAGATCCGCGATTCTTTCCGCAGGTACATTCTTTCGACGTTCAAGACGAACTCCGAAACATACAATAATCAATTAAGGGACATACTATCAGACGATGGAACCATCGCTCACGGGCCGTATCTGCAGATTTCCCATAATTATCCAGTAGGTAATACAATAGAGGACCTGATAACCGAGGGAGTCCTCTCTGAAGAATTCCACAAACTGAATTACTCCCCATTCAAATCCTTCAAACTGTACGAACATCAAGAATCAGCCATCAGGAAGGCATATTCAGGCAGGAATATCGTCGTATCGACAGGCACTGGTTCCGGGAAAACTGAATGCTTCCTCATCCCGATTCTTGATGCGCTAATGAGGGAGAAGACCACCGGAACACTAGGCTCAGGCGTACGCGTGATGCTCCTCTATCCCCTCAACGCTCTAGCCAATGACCAGCTGGAGAGGATGCGTGACATCCTGTCCAATTATCCGGATATAACGTTCGGCACCTTCACAGGGGAGACCAGGGACACCAAATCCGAAGCCGATGTAGAAGACGGCGGATCAATAGAAAGACCTGCAAACGAGATCTATGACAGAACCGCATTCCGCAAAAATCCCCCGCACATCCTGATTACTAACTATGCGATGCTCGAACACCTCTTGATCAAGCCATCCAACAACCCGTTGTTCGGGGATGGCGGGGACAATCACTGGAGGTTCGTGGTCCTCGACGAGGTCCACACGTATACAGGGGCCAAGGGTTCGGAAGTCTCACTACTACTCAGACGCCTCAAAGCCTCCCTCGGGAAGAAGGATCTGCAGTTCATCCTGACCAGCGCGACGTTGGGTTCGGAGGAGGAGAACAGAGCTGTGGCGAACTTCGCAACAGAGCTGTGCGACGCACCCTTCGATGAAACGGACATCATACGTACCAAGGCGATCCCTCTTGTCCGTCCTGAGAAGATGATATCCCCAGAACCTGGATTCTATACGGATGTCGCGAGGATCATCCGCAATGGAGATTCAGACGCCGATACAGAGAAAGGACTCAGGGATTACCTGGGCGTGGACGGCTCATCGCACCCGCGCTCGGCCCTCTACGACATATGCTACGCCGACCCCCTGATCCATGATATCGTGGATGCACTGGATTCGGGCGTCAGGTCCCTTTCCGATCTATCTAAGGATATCGGCATAGAAGAACAGGATATCATCGACGTCATGGACGTCATTTCGGCAACCAAGAAGAACGGCAATCGCGTATTCAACGCCAGATACCACCTGTTCGTCAAGGGTCTGGACGGAGCATACGTCACCCTCAAAGGCAGTGAGAAACTCCTCATTCGTCCGCAGAAGACCTATTCCGAAGATGGCGAGGAATTCAAGGTCTTCCAAATCTCCACATGCTACAACTGCGGATCGATCTTCATCCTCGGGAACAAGAAGGGCGAAAAACTCGTTCAGATGTCCAGACAGTCGGCGGATTACAAGGGGTATGAGGCCTACCTCCTTGCGGACGGCGTGGAGCTCGATGATGAGTACAAAGAAGGCCATAGCGACGATTTCCACTCCCTCTGCAGCAGATGTGGTTCCATCGTTAAGAACGGGATCGGATGCGGTTGCGGAGATGAGTATCGGAATACAGTCGTAAAGGTGTCGGAGAAGGAGAAGGTGTGTACCTGCCCGGTATGCGGAAGGAAGGATTCCCGCAGAGGCCTGCTCAGGCAGCTGTATCTCGGGAACGATGCCTCCACAGCCGTGATTTCATCGGCTTTATTCAAGGAGCTGCTCCACAGCAGGGACCGCAGATTCTTGGCATTCTCTGACAGCAGGCAATCGGCCGCTTTCTTCGCACCATACATGGAGTCGTCATACCGCGGGATACTCATGAAGAGAATCATCTACCAGACCATGCTGGAGAATGCAGAGAAGCTCCGTTCCGGTGTCTCATTCGATGATTTCCTCGGGATGATGAAGCGTTCCGACGAGGGATTGCTGGACGATGCCGGGCGTCTAGAAGCCCTGGTCAGGGAATGCGCTCAGAACAATTCATTCAGATCGATGGAGTATCTGGGATTCCTCAAATTCGAATACGGGTATGACAAGACCGGTCGCGAGAAGACGTACCGGGATATGCCTGATTTCGGTCTGAATGCAGATGAATGTCGCGAATTGTTCGATACCCTGGTGAAATACATCCGGGACAGACGGGCGGTCGACTACAGTAGTACGGATTTCCAGCCGTATGAGCACCGGCGCGGATTCGTAATGGAAGAGAAGGGCGATGCCGCCAGATTCTACAACGATGCCGTCAAAGCATATCTAGAGGCGATAATCGGACCAGGCAAAGCCAAGGAGTTCGCCAAGAAATTCTTCGATGGGGTAATGAGCTACAATGCAAAGATGTCATCCTCACTGTTCGATCTCGGTTGTCTCAGGGTGTCAATCCCAGATCATATCTTCAGATGTTCGAAATGCGGGGGAAGCTACCCGTTCAGTGTTCGTGGAAGGTGCATCAAATGCAATTCGGAAACCCTCGAACGGGTCTGTGTCGATGCCATCCCGTCCTCCGGAAATCCCCTTCCAGACGGCCTGGATATAGAGAACCACTATGTTCGCACATGCGTGGATTCTCCGATGGTAAATTTCAGAATGGTGGAGCATACGGCTCAGCTGAGCAATCAGAAATCCAGGAGTTACCAGAACCTGTTCAAGAACGGGAAGATAGATGCGCTAAGCTGCTCTACGACATTCGAGATGGGCGTAGACATCGGCTCCCTGAATTCCGTATTCATGAGGAACGTGCCCCCGTCACCTGCCAACTACGTCCAGAGGGCCGGGCGTTCAGGGAGGGGGACCGACGCATCGTCATTCTCGGTCACATTCTGCAGGGAGGCTTCGCACGATGCAACATATTTCGAACATCCGGAGAAGATGATAGAGGGCAAAATCGCGGTGCCGATGATCAAACCGGGGAACATCGCCATAGTCAAACGCCACATCTATGCCTCTGCCCTGAGCTTCTATTGGAAGAAGATGGGCAAGTACCCATCCAATGTGAAAACGTTCTCCGATGAATACGACGGATTCAAAGCGTATCTCGAAGAGAAACCCGACGATCTCAAGGAGTATCTGGAGTACATCGTTCCGGAGGAGATACGGGACGACGGAGAGATCGACGTTGAGAACTTCGGCTGGACTGAATCCCTCTTCGGGGGAGACGGAGGAAACGGATGTCTGAATCTGGCCACCGAGGAGTTCAGGAGGGACAGCAGTGACCTCAGCATCCCTGCGAACAAGTGCATGGACAACGCCCCGGTAAACGATACCAAAGCGATGAAACAGCTCCTAAGAAGCGCAGGCAACGCCCTCAATACGCGTGAGGCGATAGAGAACACTGATACGCTGGATTTCCTGTCGAGATACAACGTGATCCCGAAATACGGATTTCCAGTGGATGTAGTCCCATTACTCCCGGTCAGCGGGAAGTCCGATGTCGATCTGAGCCGCGATCTGTTGATCGCGATATCCGAATACGCTCCTGGCTCCGAAGTGATTGCAGACGGTAAGGCGTTCCAGAGCAGGTATGTGACCCCGATAAGGTTCTACCGCGGTCAGGGCACGGCACCGACAGGCCACGGCAACTGGACCCAATACGTGTACAAGAAGTGCGCAGGTTGCGGCAAGTTCACGATGATGATCGACAACTTCCTTGAAGAAGAGGATGATGAGCGCTTCAGCGAGCAACTGTCGGTATGCTCCTGCGGGGAACGTCTCGGGAAAGGGGCCCAGCGTTTCATAAAGCCGGAGAAGGGCTTCAAATTCGAAGATGCGAAGATGTCCGTTTCCGAGAAGCCCCGTCGTTCTCACAGCAGCGAGGTCTCCTTCTGCGATTCATACGACAACGAAGAATCCATCCACCACATCGGACGCGAGGATGTCCAGATGATCTCGAGATCCAACAGCAGGTTGGTCGCGATTAATGAGCAGAAGTACCTGATATGCAACAGGTGCGGGTTTGCATTCAAAATCGAAGAGGTCGAAAAGAAGAAGAGTTGGGACCATAAAGGTGCCGACCGGAAGGACTGCAGCGGAAGCAACATCAGCAGCCACGTCCTCAACCTCGGCCATGTATTCAGGACGGACGTTCTCATCCTGCGTTTCATGAACAGGCCTTGCCGGGACAAGAACACGGCTATGTCCGTCCTCTATGCTCTGTTGGAGGGGTTCTGCCGGGAATTCTCCATAGAACGCTCCGAACTGAGTGGATGTCTGGACAACGTCGGAGGCGATTACACGTTCATCATCTTTGACAACACACCGGGAGGGTCCGGATACGTCAGGATGATATCCGACGAGGATGCGCTCCGCAGAGGCGTGGATTCCGCGACATCCGTTGTCCGCGACTGCACCTGCGGAGGTCCAACCGGGGACACGTCATGCTATTCCTGCCTCAGGAATTTCAGGAATCAAAGATACCATGACGATCTGGTGAGGGGACTGGCGCGGGATTATCTGGCTTCGTTGCAACTTGGAGAGTGATGTTTTGCAACAGACGTTAATCGGTCTCCAGAAGAAGATGGAGCAACAAATCGAGGACCGTGAATTGTCCCTGATCTCCCAGATAGAGCTCGACGATGATGAGATCGAGCTGATACGCGCCAACGGCAGGGAGATGTATGGGGATGTTGAAGTGGGCTGGAGAAGATGCGACCTTCAATTCGCCTATTACTTGGTCGACATTGGAATGCGCTTCTATGACGATAGGAAGTATTGGTCGGAATTCTGGAACAGCATCGGATGCAAGCAGAATGTGAACAAGCAGAAGGACATAGGCGACTACTTCATGAGGACCCTCAAACGCTACAAATTGGCGGCGTTTGATTTGGGCGGCATGCCCTATGTGGGCAATATACTGGCCCACGGATTCATCCCCAACAAATACAGCTCTGCCTTCTTCGATTTCCTATACAGCTTCTACAATGTTGCGCTCAGAGGCACCGTTCCGGAGGATCTGGACGATGCGATGTACATCATCGCACAGGTCTTTTCGGACCCGAAATTCGCCCAGACGTATCCGGAACTCAGAGGCACCAACCTGATCAAATCGACATGCAACGTTCTGTGCGACGAAACCCTGTTCGGCGATGTGGTCAAGAAGATGATTCGCAGGATCGGCAACAGCTACGAATCCCTGGAGGATGTCCGTCTGGGTATCTATGAGGAGCAGTTCAGGAGCTGGGCCGAGAACCGCGATCGTCGCAGAACACGCGACAGGGTCGGAAGTCCACCCTACATAGAATGTAACAAGGAGAGGATGGAGTTCAACCTCGTCATACCTCCGAGGATCGTTGAAATCCAGAATCCGCTCCTTACTCTGAAGTCTTCATCCGGCGATGTCCTGTACAAACGCAGACTATACACGACCGAGAGATTCGGATCACTCGTTATGGACGATGAGGCATCCGTGGATCTCCCGGACCCACTCGATGAATTCACCGCATGGATAGATTGCGACCACATCTTCTCCAACACCAATGACGGATACATCCTGTTCAACAAGAACGGGAAATCCCACAGGAAGGTATCCCTAGGATTCAATCTCGTACTGGCAAGGGACGATCTCCTGCTGGATTCAGAGAATCTCAAGGGCCTTGGTAGTGCGGGCGACAAGGGGGAGCTGTATGGATTCATGATGGGGCCCACCGACTCGATCCAGATTGGCGGACGCCGTTTCACCGTAGAGAAGACCATAGATGAGTCCATACGGATCATGACCCCGGTGGTGAATGCTCAATGTCGCGACCAGGACGGGAACTCCTACCTCCTGTTCGACAGACTCCCATCTTTACACATCTTCATCAACCGCGGGAACCGCGATCTGTCGCTGGATGTGACGTGTGGAATGAACCGCACGCATATCGAACGTCTGGGGTCACTGTATGACAACGGATTGAGGGACTCGGACATCGAACTGGATCTCGCATCCACGGGGCTGGAGTCCGAGGCTGGCGTTTATTCCATAATGCTCGATGGGACCGTCAAAGCCAAATTCCTGATGATACCGGGATTCAAGTGCACATTCGAAGAATCCACTTATACAGCACAGAAGGAGTCTACCTGCGAGGTCACCGGATTCGATAAAACCTACAAATTCAACACGATGGATGGAACGGTCTGCACGGAGCCCATGGTCCTCGATAGCCGCGAGTTCACATTCAGCTTCCAGATACCTTCCTACCGCTACCGCATCGACGACCAACCATGGAGGATGTTCGGAGATGAGATGTATTATCGGGAAGCCCAAGGGACGAAACTGTTCATCTACGCCCCCACACCCCTATTCCCGAGAATCAATGCCAAAGGGTTCGAGAAGCGCTTCGAGTTGGACATCGAAGGAGATTACCTCATCTTCGATTTCGAGAAGATCGCTAAGATCGACGATATCATGAGATATTCCAACGAGAGGAAGTCGATGATAGGCCTATACTGCGGGAACAGGGAACTGTTCAGGATACGCTATACAGCGGATTACACCATCTCGGACGGTTGCATCGTAAGAAAGAACAGCCCGCAGGATACATACGCCACCGTGGAGAACGCATCTTCCCACGAAGAGCGGCCTTTCAATGGGGAACGGTACGAAATGGAGGATGGGGGCGATGACCTGATCGTCTGGGAATACTATGAAACTGATTTCGGTTCCGAGAAGCGGGAAGCATGCCGTTTTAAGAAGAGTGTATCCGTGGATCGTTCATTCGAACCTGCGATAGTATCCGGAGAGTTCGAAGGCGTCATCTTGTTCGAAATCGAAGGGAAACCAGAGCAATACGATTCAAGGTTCTTCAGGAACCTGATGAGTCTTGAAGGAACGTACAACCCCGATACCGATCTCCAGAAGTTCTACAAGAGCAACCCGTCACCCAGAGAGGAGATCAATTACGCTAAGGCGTACGACGCCGTCCTCAAGGTATTGCCCCATGATTCGAACATCAATCGCCTGAAAACACGGATAAAACGCTTCGCTTTGAAAGAACCGAGATTGGCTATCCAACTCTGCGATTCGTACCTGAATATAACGTATAACGAAGACATCGCGAATCTGAAAGCAAAATTGGAATCGGAATCCTGCAAAGATACAACCATCACAACATCCAAGGACTAATCATCTGAACCGATTGAGACTCGAATCCGACATCCTGCCTTCTTCCACCCGGATATCCTCCACAGCTGAGGGCATCCCACGGATACGTCATTCGAACAAGTGTTCGCGCATCATGAGATAGTACGAATGTCCAGTCCGAGGGTGGGTGTTAACCCACCGTTGTTATGGCCAGCATACTACAAAGGATGACTTTCAGAGACCCATGTCACTCATTCAAAATCATTGAGGATGCATAGAATAATCTCAGATCTATCGAGGTTGTATCAAGTTTACACCGACACACCCTTCACCCGATGTCGTTCTAACAAGGAGTCGAACGGATACCGATCGCATAATCATCAACAGCGTACCGGCGACCAGCAGAACAAGCCCGATCCACGACCTCTTCGACGGCTTCTCCCCGAGTATGAAGAACGCGAATAGGACAGTGAACAGGATGCTGAGCTTATCGACCGGCACGACGACCGATGCAGGGCCCGTCTGGAGCGCATGGTAGAAGCATAACCACGACGCACCCGTCGCGAGTCCGGAGAAGATGAGGAACAACCCGTTCCTCCTCCCGACGACCGTGCCTTTCCTGTGGGCACCCTTCATGAACACGATGCTCCAGGCCATGATCAGGACGACCGTCGTACGGATCGCCGTACCGAGATTGGACTCCACGTCCTCGATCCCGATCTTCCCTAAAATCGAAGTCAGCGCCGCGAACACCGCGGATAGAATGGCGAAGAAGAGCCACGATGACCTCGTGTCCTTGGCATCCTCCACGTCCTTCCTCTCGATCATCAGCATCATGCCGACGAACATCAGGACCATTCCCGCTCCGGACGCTGGTGAGAACGCCTCTCCGAGGAATACGAACGCCATCAGAACGGCGAGTATCGTGCTGCTCTTGTCCACAGGGGCGACCTTGTTCACATCGCCCATCTGTATGGCGCGGAAGTAGCAGAGCCACGACGCACCTGTGGCGAGTCCAGACAGGACGAGGAACACCAGGCTGTTCGAGGGGATGTCCGGGATCGTATCGAAAGATCCCACAATCAGGACCATGAACCAGGCCATGATCAGCACGACGATGGTGCGGATCGCCGATCCCAGATCCGAATCGATATCCCTTATACCGATCTTGGCGAGGATGGATGTGAGTCCTGCGAACACCGCCGACAGGAACGCGAACAGCAGCCAGGACTCCATGACGGAACGATATCGCGACATCGGCATAACACTATCGCCGATGCGCCCATCCATGCTCCGAGGGATGGGTGAAGCCGCCGGATTCGAACGCCCGGCGGCATGGTTTTCATCTGAGATGCTTCGCGGCCTCTTCGACCGTCGCATCATGCAGAACGATGTCGGAGACGGCCGACATTATGCCTCTGACGTTCTTGTGCTGGAAGATGTTCCTTCCGATGGATACGCCGTGACCTCCCGCCTCCAGTGAATCGTGGACCATGTTCAGGATGTCCATGTCGGAATCCATCTTCGGTCCTCCCGCGATCACGACGGGGACCATGGTCCCCCTGACGACGTCGCGGAACGAGTCGATGTCCCCGGTGTAGCTGCACTTGACGATGTCCGCACCGAGCTCCATGGCAACCCTAGCGGCGTGCGCAACGGCCTGGGGGTCGAAGGAATCCTTTATGCGGGGTCCGCGGGGGTACGCCATCACGATGAGGGGCATGCCCCACTCGGAGCACTGCCTCGAGACCATCCCGAGGTCCTGGAGCATCTGGGGTTCCGTCTCCGCACCCACGTTGATGTGCATGGATACAGCATCGGCTCCGAGCTTGAGGGCCTCCTCGACAGTGGCAACGAGCACCTTCGAATTGGAATTGACTCCGATATCGGTGGATGCCGAAAGATGAAGGATGAGACCGACATCGTGACCGGAGGTCCTGTGGCCCTGGGGGACGATCCCCTTGTGCATCAGAACTGCTGTGGCACCGCCCTCGACCACGTCGTTGACGGTCTTCTTCATGTCGATCAGCCCCGGGATCGGCCCTGCGCTGATCCCGTGATCCATGGGCACGATGACCGCATTGCCGCTCTGCCTGTCTATGATCCTCTCGATCCTGATGTTCTTGCCGAACATTTCTCTCACCGTGCTACGTGCTAACACGGAACACTATATACCGTTTACGGAAGAAGACCCCTGATGAAGGAGGATGCCCGGATCGGAGAGGCCCCCGATCCGGAGCATGAAGGTCTCCGAGGTCAGGACCCGACGACCGCATCGACATACATCGAGCGGTTCTCCCGATAGGCGCGGACGGCATCCTGGGCCATCATCAGCAGTTCCGTCTCCTTATCGTCCATGCCTTCCAGCATGGCATCCGTATCGACATCCCTGCCGTCATGGGCCGAGACCATCTCAGCGAAACGGTTCCTGCATGCCTGGTCGACACCTTCCATCGAATTGGACAGCATGATGCATTCGGCCATGAACGCGTCCTGTGCGACGAGCAGCCTCTCTATCCCGGGATCCGGGTCCCTTCCGACATTGACCTGCATCTTCGCCGAGATGTTGTTGGCGGTGAGCCTCAGGAACCTCTCCTCCGCACGGTCCGTATCTCCCCGGGCGGCCTTGGCCAAATTGTAGAGCTGCCTCGAGGATATCTCCAGATACCTGGCGGAGAGCTTCAGGTTCTCATCGCGCAGGTGGTACGGCAGCAGGGCGTGGTTGGCGAGGGTGGCCACCACGACTCCCGCGAGGATGTACAGCACGCGCTCCGCGACGACCGGCTCCGACGGATCGGCCATGGCCGCCGCCAGAAGGGCCATCAGGGTCACGAACGTCATCATCAGGTCATACCTCTTCGGGTCCACTACGGTGTAGATGTAGCTGATGACCAACGTGATGACCGCGAGGGACTCCGCGGTTCCTCCGAACAGGGACGTCAGGATCACGAAGATGACCGCTCCGAGCAATGTGCCGGCCACACGCATCGAGGATTTGCCGAGGGATCCCTCCACATACGGCTGGACGATGGCGACCGTGGTGAACAGCAGCCATTTGGCGTTCTCCAGCTCCCAGTACTGCCAGACGAAGGCCCAGACGGAGAACAGCGTCGCCATGCGGATGGCGAAGGTGAATCTGACGGAATCGGTGCGCAGGTTCTCCTTCATGATGGTCCTGAACCTGAAGGCGCGGGGGACCTCGCCGCCCTCGTCGGCGACGGCCATGTTCTCGGAGTTCTCCAGAGCGGCGAGTTCGAGGACGATCTCCTTCACGGATGCGATGATCGCGAGATCCGCACCGCGGTTCCTCTGAAGGAACGCATCCGCGCGGGAGCGGAGGTCGTCGAGCGTCAGGGACCCGTTCTCATAGGATGACAGATCGGCCATCAGGGAAGAGACTCCTTTGATGACCTCCGGATCGCGCTCGCGCAGGCATACCGCCCTCCCGAGGCTCTGGAGCGATGCGACCAGGTCCATCACGGGGCGGTCCTTCGGGTTGACGAAGAATCCGTTCTTCAGACGGTCGTACACGGTGGAGTTGACCTCGGAGCACACCTTGTCCAGCTCCGCGGTGTCGGTGACATCCCCGGACAGGACCTTGCCGCACTCCCTGCCGATGGCGTCGCACATCGATGCGATGGCGTTGTGGCATGTCCTCTTCATCCTGTTGCGGTTGAGCAGGACGTTGAGCCCGACCGTGAGGACGGAACCGACGATCAGCGCCAGAAAACGCACGGGGAGCTCCTCCGGGGTCACCGGCATGCTCAGCATGAACGCGTACCCCAGCAGGAACGGGAAATGCAGAGGGGACTTCATGTCGTGCATCGTGATGAACGCCGTCAGGAACACGAACGAGAAGTTCACCACGAGTCCGAGGAACGGATCCATCAGCGAGACGAAGGCGCCTATGCCCATGGCCAGGGTGAACGCGATCAGACTGGCCAGGTTCGACAGGGGTCTGACCGAGAGGTCCCTTCCCAGCATCATCAGGGCTATGATGACCACGAACACTCCGACCAGCGCGTTGTTCTGGCCGAATACCGCGGTGTACACCCCGACGAAGAGGCAGAGCGCCAGGAAGAACAGGCTCTTCCCGATCAGCGTCTTGGCATTCATGATTCCAGCACCTGGCGGTACTATATCAAGATGCCTCATCGCGGATTAGGATGATCCGGGACATCGGACGGAGGGTTGTCCGACCCCCGGAGGAGAATGAAGGGGGAACGCTCCCCGTTTGCTCACTGAGCCGCGCCGACGGTGTCCTCGGCGGACTGGATGCACTTGGTGAGGACGGAGTACGCGTTTATCATGTCGGACTCGCCGACGATGAAGATGGTATCGGTATGGCAGCTGACCGTCTCCTCGATGTTGATGCCCGCATCGGAGAGGTTGGTGATCAGATAGGCGATGACACCGCTCGTGTCCACGATCTTCTCGGGGGACTTGACGGCGATCTCGACGAGGTTCTCCCTCACCTTGATCAGGTTGAAGCGCCCGACGGTGTCGATGATCCTGTCCTTGAGACGGGTGTCCGCGATGATCGTGACGGCGGAGGCCGACTGGACGCACTGCATGATGCTGTCCTCGTTCCAGAGGTCCTTGAACAGGTTGTCCATCTTGTGCAGGACGGACCAGTCGTTCTTGGCTGTGACGATGCAGGTCTTGGTGCGCATCTCCAGCCTGCTGTCCTTCAGGATCTTCAGGATGCTCATCTCGTGGTCGGTGGTGACGGACAGCTTGGACGAATACCTGCGACATGCGATCATGACCGCCTCCTCGTTGTCCACGCCCAGATCCTTCATGATCGCCCTTGCGAGCGACGAGTAGTTGATCAATCCCTTCGAGACGCAGTCCTTGATGCTCGGGTGCGCGTCGATGTACATGCGGGTGCGCTCGGCCAGACTTTCCTTCACGGGGCTTTTGGGCATATGCACATCATTTCCTTGATAGTATATTAGGTGTCCGTCAAGGGACAAAGAAATGGGAAAAGGTTTGGAAAGGGACAAACTGTCCAATCAGGACAGGATATCCCGGAGGATGTCCGTGAATGCGTCGGTCTGTTCGGACGTTATTATCAACGGAGGGATCAGACGGATGGTCTTCCCATGGGCCACGTTCACGAGGATCCCGTTCTCGCGGCACCTCCTCTGGATCTCGGAGGCGGTCTCGGGGGAATCCATCTCCACTCCCGTCATCAGCCCGTATCCGCGGACGTCGACTATCCTGTCGGATCCGATCGCGGATATCTTCGAACGCCATTCCGCTCCGAGGGCCTTGGAGTGCTCCACGATGCGGTCGCGCTTCATGATGTCGAGGGTCGCGCATCCGGCCGCACAGACCAGCGGGCTTCCGCCGAAGGTCGTACCGTGGGTGCCGGGCGTCATCACAGAGGAGATCTCCTCGGTGGCGGATACGGCCCCGATGGGGACGCCTCCCCCGAGGGCCTTGGCCATGGTGATCATGTCGGGGACCACTCCGAAGTTCTGGATGCCGTACCACTCGCCGGTGCGTCCGATCCCGGTCTGGACCTCGTCCACGATCATCAGCGCACCGCTGTCGGTGCACAGGTCGCGAACCGCCTTGAAGAACTCCGGCTCGGCGGTTATCACACCGCTCTCGCCCTGGATCGGCTCCACGATGACCGCGGCGACATCCTTAGTGATCATCCTCTTTACCGCTTCCGCGTTCCCGTACTCGAAGTACTCGTACGCATCCGAGATCAGCGGCTCGAAACCGGCCTGGTACTTCTTCTGCCCGGTGGCTCCCAAGGAGGCGGACGTGCGTCCGTGGAATCCGTCGAGGGCGGACATGATCCTCCTGCGGCCGGTGTATTTGACGGCCGTCTTCAGAGCGGCCTCGTTTGCCTCCGCCCCGCTGTTGACGAAGAGGGTCCTGTCGATGTCCCCCGGGGCGATGGATGCGATCCTCTCTGCGAGCTCGCCCTGCTGCTCCACGTAGTAGAGGTTGGACACGTGGGCCATCCTGGCGGCCTGGTCCTGGACGGCCTTCACCCAATCCGGGTGGGCGTAGCCCAGCGCGTTGACGGCGATGCCCGCCACCAGATCCAGATACCTCCTCCCGTCGTCCCCGTAGAGGTAGCATCCCTCTCCATGGGTGAACGCCAGGTCGATCCTGCCGTAGTTGTGGAAGAGGTATCTGTCGCACTTCTGCTTCACTTCATCGAAAGACGTCATCTTCATCCCTTCACGATGAGGGTCCCGTGGGGGATCCCCTTGATCACATCCGTGACTATGCTGTTCCTATCCGTCCCGTCCACCATGCGGACGGCGCTCGCTCCCGCCTCGAGGGCCTTGCGGCACGCCTCGACCTTGGGGATCATCCCTCCGGAGATCGTCCCGTCCGCGATGAATGCATCCACCTGCGAGAGCGTGACCTCGTCGATCTTGGACGACGGGTCGCGGACATCCCTGAGGATGCCGGGGACATCGGTGATGGCGACCATCTCGGTCACACCCATGCCCGCGGCTATCCCGGCGGCCATGGTGTCCGCGTTGACATTCAGCATCCTGCCCTCGGCGTCCTTGCCGATGGGGTAGACCACGGGGACGATGCCCTGGTCCAGAAGGTCGCCGAGGCTGGAGGGGTCCGTTCCGGACACCTCTCCGACCAATCCGAGGTCGACATCCTCGCCGTCGACGGTCATCGGGGGCTTGCGGGTGCAGACGGTGCAGAAGTACCCCGGGATCCCGACGGCCGTGAGGCCGCACTCGCCCAGGCACTCCACCATCTCGGCGTTGATCCTCCTGAGGACGATCTCCGCCACCTCCAGCGAATCCGCGTCGGTGATCCTGACGCCGGCGACCTTCCTCGGGGTCATGCCGCGCTTCTCCATCTCCGCGGAGATCTCGGGGCCGCCGCCATGGACGAGGATGACATCGCATCCCGCATCCTTCATCTCGGCGACCTCGCGGGACAGACGCATCATGTCGTCGCGACCGCGGATGGCGTTCCCGCCGAACTTCAACAGATACAGGGGCATCCGGATCAGCTCGCGTACTCCGCATTGATGCGGACGTAATCGTATGTGAGGTCGCAGCCCCACCCGGTCACGCCCTCCTTGCCGACACCCAGGTCGACCAGGATGGTGACCTCCTTGTTGTCCATGGCCATGCGGACCACCTCGACGGAGCGCTCGTCCTGGAAGACCGGCGCTCCCGAATCGAGGATCGGGACCTCCATGTCCCCTCCCTTGATCGTGAGGCGGATGTTCTCCGGATCGAACTTGGCTCCGCTGTTCCCGACGGCCATCATGAGACGGCCGTAGTTGGGATCGGATCCGAATATGGCGGATTTGACCAGCGGTGAATTGGTGATGGCCTTGACCACCTTGACCGCGTCGTCCCTGGTCTCCGCTCCGGAGACGGTGACCTCGATGAGCTTGGATGCCCCCTCGCCGTCCATGGCGATGGTGCGTGCGATCTTGGTCATGACCGTGCGCAGGGCGGCCTCGAACTCCGGGTCGTGGTCGGCGGGCTTGCTCTTGGACAGCCCGTTCGCCAGAAGGATGGCCGTGTCGTTGGTGGACTGGTCCCCGTCGACGCTCACCATGTTCATGGTGTCGTTGAGGACGGACTGCCAGACATCGGCGAAATCCGGTCCGAGGGTCGCATCCGTCGTTATGAGCGACAGAGTCGTCCCGTGGAGGACCTGCATATGGGGGGAGATCATCCCGCTGCCCTTCGAGATGGCTGCGACGTAGATCAGCGTGCCGTCGGAGAGGCGGGCGCGCACGGCGCACTCCTTGGGGATGGTGTCGGTGGTCATGATCGCCTCCTCGATGGTCTGATCGGAGGTGGGTCCGACATCGAGGGAGCGGGCAGCACGGGATATGCCGTAGCGGATCTTGTGCATGTCCAGGAAGCGCCCGATGAGACCGGTGGACATGACGCCGACGAGCTTCGGGTCCACGTTGAGCTCCTGGGCCACGGCCTGCTTCATCGCATACACGTCCTCGATCCCGCGGTGACCGGTCAGCGCATTGGCGTTGCCGCTGTTGACGACGACGGCCTGCAGCTGGGGGGAGTTCTCCTTCATCATCACCTGGACCGGGGCGGCCTTGACGTTGTTGCTGGTGAACGCGCAGTACGCGGTCGCCGGCACCTCCGAATACAGCAGGCCCATGTCCAGCGAGCGGTACTTCACTCCGCTGTGGACTCCTGCCGCCTTGAACCCCTGGGGGGTCGTGATCCCACCGTCGATGATCTCTACCATTGTATCATACTCCTAGGCCGGGGAAATCGAGGCCGGCCGCCTCGTCCAGATTCAACATCAGGTTCATGCACTGTACCGCCTGCCCGGACGCCCCCTTGACGAGGTTGTCTATGGCGCCGAAGGCGGCTACGTGCTTCCCGAGGACCCTGGCGGAGACCTCGGCATGGTTCGACCCCGTGACCTCGCGGCTCAGGGGATCCTTCGTATAGTGTACGAAACGCTCCTTCCCATACTGCCTCCCGTAGACGGCGTCGACATCCTCCTGGAACGCGTCCTTCTTCAGAGTGAGATAGCAGTCGGACAGGATGCCCCGCACGATGGGGACCAGATGGGGGACGAAGGTCAGATCCATGCTGGAGCCGGCGAACATGTCCACCGCCATCTCGATCTCGGGGGTGTGGCGGTGCGTTCCGATGCTGTACGGTATCACGCATGTCGAGCAGTTGGGGTGATGCGTCCTGGCGGAGGGCACCATGCCCGCTCCGGAGGTTCCGGATTTGGAATCGACCACGACGTCGTCCTCCACAAGCCCCGACTTCATCAGGGGGGCGCATGCGAGGATCGCGGATGTGGCGTAGCATCCGGGGTTGGCCACGAGATCGGCACCGCGTATCCTGTCGCGGAAGAGCTCCGGAAGACCGTATACCGCATTCCGGAGGTTCTCCACATCGGTATGGTAGTGTCCGTACCACTTCTCGTAGAGCTCGGGATCGTGGAGACGGTAGTCCCCGGACAGGTCGATGGCCTTCACCCCCTGCTCCAGCAGGGGCGGGACCTCCGACATGGCCACCCCATGGGGGGTCGCCACGAACACCAGGTCGAGATCCTTCGTGTCGGATATGCGCTCGGTGAACGCGAGGTCTACATATCCTTTGAGATACGGATGGACCTCTGATACAGGACGGCCCGCGTTCTGACGCGATGTCATCGCCGCGATCTCGATGTCGGGGTGCCTGCAGAGCAGACGGGCCAGCTCTCCGCCAGTGTAGCCCGTGCCTCCGATGATGCCGATGCTTGTCATGGTTCCTCCCTCGGATTATATACGGCGGAGGACAAAGGATATGGAATTAAAGGTATTGTTCGAAATGCGACACATGTTGACTGGACCGTTTCCATGTTAACGGTTTGGCGGGACAGAGACCGCCTCGTCACCATGGGAACGACTCCGATATGCTCGCAGGAAACGGGAGTCGTCGGACAAACGGAGGACCCCTTTGAGCATGTCCGACACGGCATGACCGATAATGGACACAACGGCATCGCCATTGTATCAGTACCCTTATTTAAGCGGAAATTCTCACTCGGTGACGATAAACATGGCAGCTGCAAAGAAGGCTCCGGCAAAGAAGGCGGCGAAGACCGCCGAGAAGACCAGGGACAAGGTCGTCCTAGCATACTCCGGCGGACTGGACACATCCGTCGCCATCCGTTGGCTCCAGGAGCAGTACGATGTCGATGTGATCGCCATCGCCCTGAACCTCGGACAGCCCCCGTCCTCCGACGACATCGTCGCCCGCGCACTGAGGAACGGCGCCATCAAGGCCGACTTCATCGATGTCCGCGACGAGTTCGTCGACGAGTACGTCTGGCCCTCCCTGAAGGCCAACGCCCTCTATCAGAACGTCTACCCTCTGAGCACCGCCATCGGCAGGCCCCTCATCGCGAAGAAGCTCGTCGAGATCGCACAGCAGGAGGGGGCCAAGTACATCGCCCACGGCTGCACTGGCAAGGGCAACGACCAGGTCAGATTCGACGTCGGCATCGTCACCCTCGACCCCAGCCTGAAGGTCATCGCCCCCATGCGCGAGTGGCACACCACCCGCGAGGAGGAGATCGACTACGCCAAGAAGAACGGCATCGAGATCATCGTCAAGAAGGAGAGCCCCTACTCCAGGGACGAGAACCTCTGGGGATCCTCCTGCGAATGCGGAGTCCTCGAGGACCCCTGGGCGGAGCCCCCCAAGGACGCCTGGGAGAACACCGTCGATCCCGAGGATGCTCCCGACGAACCCACCTACATCGAGATCGGATTCGAGAAAGGCATCCCCGTGAAGCTCAACGGCAAGAAGATGTCCGGAGTCGCCCTCATCGAGAAGCTGGACAAGATCGCCGGAGAGAACGGGGTCGGAAGGATCGACCACGTCGAGGACCGTCTCGTCGGGATCAAGAGCAGGGAGACCTACGAGTGCCCCGCCGCGGTCACGCTGATCGCCGCCCACCGCGCACTGGAATCCCTCACCCTCCCCAAGGACGTCATCGAGTTCAAGCGCGGAATGGAGCAGGAGTACTCCAGGATCGTCTACGACGGACTCTGGTTCGGAGGACTCAGGGAGCCCATCGATGCCTTCATCGACAAGACGCAGGAGCACGTCACCGGAACCGTCAGGGTCAAGCTCTACAAGGGCCAGGCGGTCGTCGTCGGTCGCAAGTCCGACGTCTCCCTCTACGACGAGGGTCTGAGCACCTACGCCACCGGCGACAGCTTCGATCACACCTCCGCAGTGGGATTCATCTACGTCTGGGGACTCCCCGGAAGGACCGTCACCAAGGCCCACTCCGAGAAGCCCAAGAAGTCCTGCAAGAAGAGATGCGCATGAAGCAGGCCCTCTGGTCGGGCAGGTTCGAGGGCGGGATGGACGAGTCCACCCTGGCCTTCACCTGCAGCCTGGACACGGACTCCCGCATGGCGTTCTACGACGTCATGGGGTCCCTGGCCCACGTCAGGATGCTGAAGGCCTGCGGCGTCATCCCCGCGGAGGACGCAGACTCCATCGAGAAGGGCCTCAAGGACATCCTCAAGGAGGTGGAGGCCGGGACCTTCGCATTCGACCGCTCCAGGGAGGATGTGCACACCTGCATCGAGTTCGCATTGACCGAGGCGATCGGTCCTGCAGGCGGCAAGCTGCACACCGCCAGGAGCAGGAACGACCAGGTCGCCACCGACTTCCGCATGTATCTGCGCGATGCGGCGCTCCATGCCGCCGAAGCCGCGAACAACCTGATGATGGCCCTCGTGCGCATAGCCGAGGAGAACGGCGAGACCGTGATGCCGGGATTCACCCACATGCAGCACGCCCAGCCCGTGACCCTCGCGCAGCATATGCTCGCCCATGCGTTCAGGTTCTCCAGGGACGCCGACAGGTTCCTCGACGCGTTCAGGAGGATGAACAAGTGCCCCCTGGGATGCGCGGCCCTCGCCGGGACCACGTTCCCGATCGACCGCGGCATGACGGCCCAGGCACTGGGATTCAGGGAGCCCACCGAGAACTCCATGGATTCGGTGAGCGACAGGGACTTCGCAACCGAGCTGGCCTACTGCTGCGCCCAGACCCAGATCCACCTCTCATCGCTGTGCGAGGAGCTGGTTCTCTGGTCGTCCCAGGAGTTCGCGTTCATCGAGATGGACGACCGTTACACCACCGGATCATCCATCATGCCCCAGAAGAAGAACCCGGACATCGCGGAACTGGTGCGCGGGAAGACCGGACAGGCCATAGGATCGCTCACCGCGATGCTCGTCATGACCAAGGGGCTCCCGTTGACCTACAACCGCGACCTCCAGGAGGACAAGGCCCCCGTCATGGATGCCATGGATATCGTCATCTCCAGCGCGGGGATGATGGCCAAGGTCGTATCCACCACCGAGTTCCACAAGGACAGGATGGCATCGGTCACATCGGCGGGACAGATCAACGCCACGGACCTCGCAGACTATCTTGTCACCAAGGGCATCCCGTTCAGGGAGGCCCACGGCATCGTCGGAGCCGCAGTCAGGAGGAGCATAGACACCGGGATCAACCTGGAGGACATGACCCTGGAGCAGCTGAGGGAGTTCTCCCCGCTGATCGACGAGGATGTGTACCAGGTCATACCCGTGATGAAATGCATCGAGAGGAGGAACTCCTACGGAGGGACCTCCCCCGCATCCACCGACACCCAAATCGCCAAAGCCGTGGAGCAGCTCATGCTCCGCGACGAGACGATCCGCCAGGAGAAGCAGCTCATCCAGAACTGCTGGAAGGCCCTGGAGAACTGAACAGCCGGCGGGAACAGCCGCCGGCATCTTCCACTTTCACGACCGGACGCTATTCCAGAGCATCCTGTTGTCCTCGAAGGAGCAGTCCATCCTCCCTTCGTCCTTCATCCATGCGAGATAGGAGCGGACGGTGCTTCCGACGAAGTAGTACTGCTCCAGGCTCATCCTCAGCGAGTATTCGTCGAACACCTTCGCGAGGATGTCCTCGAAGGACGATGGCTCCGAGCACATGCCGAGGATCCTGTCGGCGACCTCCAGGGTCTTCTCGATATTGTACTCGGCGAGAGGTGCGATGTCCTTCGTTGGCTCGCAATGAGCGGGGATGAACATCTCCGCCTCCAGCCCCTTGACCTTCTCCAAGGTGGCGAGGTAATCCGCTATGTCGTGGATGAAGACCACGCCGTACTTGTCGATGGTCTGCCTGCTCGCCAGGCAATCGCCGAGGAAGACCACGTCGTCCCCGGTCCTGAAACCCACCATGTCCATGGAATGGCCGGGAAGGGGGATCGTCTCGAGATCGCGACCCTCCTCGCTGGGTCTGGCCCTGCTCTCCTTGGCCATGGTCATCTTGTGGCATAGGTCCTTCATCGGGGATCCGCCGTAGAGCATTATGGGTTCCATCCGGGTGTGATTGACGAGGTCGCATTCGATCCCGTTCGCGAATACGTCGCAACCGTACTGGTCCTGGAGATACCTGTTCCCGCCGATATGGTCGGCATGGGAATGGGTGTTGTATATCGCACCCAGCTTCCAGCCGTTGGCATCGAGGATCTGCCGTACCTTCCTGCCGGCGTCCTTGTCGTTGCCGCTGTCTATTATGCATACCGTGTCCTCCCCGGTCTTCACGACCCCGATGTTGGTCGGACTCCTGATGCAGTATGTGTCTCCCTTGATGTTCTCCAGCTCGTACATCGCATCACCTTCACTGATTCGGATCCGATGATGACCATCGGGTATTCCACATTTGCCTTCATCTGGATTCCTGGGCCCCTCCAGACAACCAGGGATGTCGATCCATCGGACCGGGGATCATCGTTTATTTGCGTTCATTTGCGTTCGTATTCGTTTGAAACGCATTCAACGAAATCTGTACGACGTGCCTCTCCCGGTTCCGATCTGATCCGTCGCTCCCTTCGTCAGCAGCTCTCTGACCACCTCGTACGAGTGGCTCCTGGTGAAGGAGAATGCCTCCTCGAGATCCGCTCTTGTGAACACATCCCCAGACGAGTATCCGGAAACGACCTTCGCCGCATCCGCGCTCAGAACATCCGTGGAGATCTTTGGAAGCGTGATCTTGAACACGCTCGTGCTCGTCTCGATCCTCGGCATCTGCACGGAATCGCGATACAGACCCATTATGCGCGGGATCCCGGTTCCGTACGACTCCATGTAACCCAGGCGATACATCACCGAGGCGAGCTTCTCATTCCTTCTGGAAGACACCCCCAGCATCAGATCCTCGATGTCCAGACCGCGGACCATCCCCCCTATGGAGGATACGGTCATCCCGTCTTCGAACATGGAGATCAGGATGCTGCCGCTGATGGCGTAATCCCTGTGTACAAGGGCGTTCACGATGACCTCCCTGACTGCTGCCTCCGGATAATCGCGGATATCGCGACGGACCTTGCCTTCTATTACGGAGCGCCTGTTGTTGTGCTTCTGAACGAACTCGTATGCGATATCGAACTGCCTGAAGAGGGAACCGGTCGCTTCATCGCGATCGAGGAATCCGGTCTTGTACTTATTATCAAACACGGCCATCTTGATCCCCTGAGGACACTGATCGGATAGGATCAGAGCCAGGTTCGTGTACATCTCCCCATCCATCATCCCCAACGATCTCATCTGGGCCTCGCCCAGTTCCAGTCCGCGATCGCAGAAGACCTTGGCTGCATAGTCGAAAGTCAGGTTCTGCTTCAATGATGGCAGGTCTTCATAAGGAGTGTTCCGGGATTCATTGATCATCCTCACGATCAACGGATCGGAGGCAGGGATGGATGCAGGACCGCGACGGATGAATACGCCTCCCTCCCTCAATCCCTTCTCCTTCCAATAATACGGCTTCTCGCAGCCCTCTGCTATTTCCACCCTTATGACCGGATGCCCATCCATCTGGACATTGCTGAGTCTTACGAACATCATGGGATCGGGACGTATGTTGTCAGCGATTCCGGAAACGATGGAGTTTGCCTGGGAGTCGGGGTTGGAAACACCTACGACATCGCCGGAGTCGTCGATTCCCACGTATATGGAACCGCCCTCCGTATTCAGGAAGGCGACGACGCTCTTGAACATCTTGGGAGTGTACTCCCTCTTGAACTCTGTATGCTCATCCTCCATCATGCAAACAACATGCGATTCCCTCTATTTATCGTTTATTTGCGTTTATTTGCGTTTATTTGCGTTCGTATTCGTTTAAAACGATAATCCGAATCGGAAGACGATCGCATCTCCAGGACTGTTCGGAGGAAAGAGAAGGTGCCGCTTCACCAGCCAGGATGCCATCGAGAACAATCATATACGACACCTCCATGGGCCGTCATGGACCCCTCGGAACGCATCGGAGTTCTGGCCGCGCTCGCCGCCGGCGTCCTATGGGGATTCCTGGGGATATTCGTAAGGTACCTGTCCGCCGAAGGCTTCTCGCCGGTGCAGATGACCTGCATAAGGTACATCATCGTCGCGATAGCCTTCGCAGCCTTCATCATCCTTCGTCACCGCAGGATGCTGGCCGTGGATCGCTCGGACATCGTCCTGTTCGCAATCATAGGGATTGTCGGGACCCTGCTGAACTCGGTCTGCTACTTCGGATCGATGGAGCGCATCTCGCTTTCGCTTTCCACCGTGCTCCAGTATCTGTCCCCGTTCATCGTCGTGGCCCTGTCCGTCCCCCTTTTCCACGAGAAGCTCACGAGATCGAAGCTCATCGCCGTCGTGGTCGCGTTCCTGGGATGCATCCTGTGCACCGGCCTCATCACGGCCCCGGGATCGATGGATCTCATCGGGATAGCTCTGGGAACGGCTTCGGGGCTGTTCTACAGCCTCTACACGCTCGG
>ERZ773194.1052-NODE-1052-length-32519-cov-8.954442_pt1 | contig 32519 bp, 44 predicted proteins | sample MGYA00511240_ERZ773194 | MGnify/ENA primary metagenome ERZ773194 (study PRJEB29015, sample SAMEA2737774) | human gut metagenome | biome: human gut; feature: human-associated habitat; material: faeces | place: China | collected 2012 ... | reverse complement strand
TTGAAAGAGCAGAGCCATTATATAAGATATATCCATGGAAAGCACTTCTTAGGGCAGGGTCAAGAGGGTGCGCAGAGACGGATTATGGTCAGAATCTTATGCGGAAGATGATGATGTCCTATGATTCAGATCCTGAAGAATATGCAAGGCTCGCCGGTTTTGGTTACAGAATGCTTGCTGAGGCAATCAAAGCAGACCTGCCATATCGTATCAGTTGTCCGGCACTTCTTATCTGTGGCGAAAAGGATAAAGCGGGTTCAGCCAAAAGCTACAATAAAAAATGGCATCAGAGAGAAGGTTTACCGCTTAAATGGATAAAGAATGCCGGTCATAATTCCAATACTGACCAACCGGATGAGGTAAACAGACTGATAGAAAAATTTTTCAGCGAGGTAGATGGGAAAGGAGTGTCTGGATGATTAAGTGGAGCTCATAAGCATGCTGAAATTGTGTTTGTTAAGCCCCGCTAAATCTTGAGTACTAGGGCTTAATTTATAATTTCTTTGTGCTAAGCCCCGTTGAAACTTAGAAAGTGGGGCGTAAATTTTTAAAATGTTTCAGATAAGCCCCGTTGGCGTTCTGAAAGCGGGGCGTAAATCTTAAAATGTTTCAGATAAGCCCCGTTGGCGTTCTGAAAGCGGGGCGTAAATCTTTAAAATGTTTCAGATAAGCCCCGCTAGTGTTTCGATAGTGGGGCGTAATCTACCAAAATTCTACAGTATACCCCGATGACTTCCAAGCAGAAAGATTCAATACGCATATGTGGCTATAGGGAAACACCAAAAGGAAACATAGAGAAAATCAGAAAAGTACCATGATACAACATGAAATGTAACAAAAAAAGTCCTTGAAAATCAAGGACTTTACAATGAATCGGAGTGGCGGGATTCGAACTCGCGACCTCCGCCTCCCTAAGACGGCGCTCTAACCAAGCTGAGCCACACCCCGGAACGAAAATTATCATAGCATAGAATTTTATAAAAAGCAAGCCATTTTTTAAATTTTTCAAATTTTTTCTACAATTTTCAAAAGCAAAAGACGTCAAAACCTCGTAAAAAGATTTTGACGCCTATACATGGATCGGAGTGGCGGGATTCGAACTCGCTATTCAAACGCTAAAATCCCAGTATTTATGCGGATTTCAGCGAAAATGTTTTGATTACCTATGATTACTTTTAGATAATTTTTCAAAGGAAAGGAGATTCCTGCAAAAGTGCTACTAAAGATAAATCGACCATAGATCGGTTTATTTTTTTGCGCAAAAACAGGAGAAGTTTTCAAAAAAATCTTGGTAAATGATTTTGATACCCCCCTACCCCTCATTTTCAGTTGAAAAATCGAAATGGATTTTTTTCAAAATTTTGTGTAGATTTCACACAGATTTATTCTGAAAAATGTGATCTGATTTTGGATATAGTATTCTTGATTATTCTTCCCCAGTTCTGGGGGCACACTCCACAAACTTATAATATGCCCCGCCTGCGGCTCTGACCGGCTCAAATTTGGACAGAAGTAGCTCAGGCGCAGAAACTCACGTATAGACCACATAATTGCCTTAAAATGGATTTTACGCAGTTATTCCCCATGTGTCAATCTGTTTCGGTCGGTAAGTGTACACTTTTATTTATAGCCTGCGCCAGCTGCTCCGAGGACCTGGCCAAATATTTCTGTGTTGTTGTAACGCTGGCGTGCTGGAAAAATTCCCTTGTTGCTTCAATATCATGGCCGGAGTTTTTATAGATCTGCTGGCCGGCAAACTTTCGGAAGCTATGTGTTGAGGTCTGCGGGATGCCTAAATATTCCCGAGCAGCCTTAAGCGCTTTCTGTACAGCCCTTTCTGTAAATTGGAATATGCGCCGCTCGGGGTTGATTCTATTTTCTTCGCAGTAGTCCCGAATATAGTTATAAACCGGTTCCGGTACCTGGTGCCGCCGTGCCTTACCTGTCTTTTCTTCCACGATGTCCATTCTGTAGTGATCGCCATCACGCACCAGAGAAGAAAGGGACAAGTGCAAAATATCACCGATCCTGCAACCTAAATTAGCCTGTATAACTAAGCAACAGGCCATATGTGGCGCAGGGCGGTGTATTACGTTGTCTTTTCCGGTGTAGCCTGTGCGGATTAGCGAAACAATACGGTTATAGCTTTCTTCATTAACTGCCAGTGTGGTATAAGCTCCCATGTGATTCTATCCCCTTTCGAACTCGTAAATTGCCCACCGCAGGGCGGCGGCTGTCTCCGTGTCTTTCTCTCGCTCCGCACGTTCTAACAGCTTGTAAAGTCTTTCAAGGTTCTTTTCTTTCATCCTGGCAACCTCCTATTTTTAATTTTAGGGCAGATTCTACCCATAAAACCGCCGCCGGTAGTGATCCGGCGGGCATCCTCTGCGGCGGCTATCTTAAAAGTATGATTTTTCATAGCAAACATTTTTTAAGTATGATATTTTCCTTCCAAGGCCGCCGCCAAGATTACAAACGTACAACATAACGTTTACAGGTACGGCATCGAGTAATTTTTCATACTGTTGCGGTTCCGGCATTGATGCAAGCCACTTTTCCCATTTTTCGTGCTGTACGTCCGCGCAATGCTCAATTTTCAAAAGTGCATCACCTGGAACATATTTGTACAAATTTACATACCATGTAATTTTCCCGCATTCCGCAATATGTGCGATTCTTTTATAATCTCCGTTTTCTTCGACTGCTTTGTTACACACCGTGATCCCGTTTCCAAGGCAACACATAAATAATTCAAAATTCTTTTTTCCCATGCTTATTTCCTCCATATTTTCATTTTTTCCCGGTTATCCGGGTAAAAGCAAGCCGGGGCATGATCCCCGGTGTAAGCCTGTCTTACTTGCTTAATTCTCTATAGTACCGGAGTACATACCCGGCCAGTATTCCGCAAAATAATAATATAAGGTTTTCCATGTTTAGACCTCCGTCAAGCTGCCGTTCTGACAATGTCACAAATAACGTAATATGCCTGTAAAAGTGCGTTTCCCTGTACGTCTAACCATTCCCGACCATATCCGGGGGCAAGTTCGCCGCCCTTCGTTTTCTTAAGCTCAGACGGGCAGCAGAGACGTTCAGCAATGTCACAATCATAAATCAGAGAGCAGCCGCCCCAACTGTACTGTTTCCAGTCAGCCGCACCATTCAGCAAAAGGCTTTTTAACTCTGCCTTGTCCTGCGGGATCTCTTCAACTTCCAGAGCTTCGACAAGCTCATAAGCATAGAGCTTTACTCCCTTGTCCCATGCGCTTCTTGCCTTGCTGTTGTCGATTGCTCTTAATAATTCATTCTTTCTCATATTGCTTTTACCTTTTCACCCGTGTTATAATCTGGGTGCCTTTCTTTTTGGGTGCCGCTCGTTTATCTTCCAGGATGTCGGGCGGTTTTTTATTTGTTACCGGATATAGCCGCCGGCGTCGGCTTCGGTTCTGGCTTTATCGGTTCCCAGTCAACGCCGCTTTCCTTAAGGTCTGAAAGTGGTAAATCCTCCATAATTCCGGCGGTTGCTTTGATGCTACGGCTTACCCGCCGCCGGAGAAGTTAAACTGTCGGGATATAGCTGCCGTCCATGATACCAATAGCCAGCTTCATACCTTCAACCGCATAGAATCGGTTATTCTGAACACAACAATCTATGAATGACTCCTCAAGTTCTTCATAAACACTTTCGCTTAATAATCCTTTTAGTTTGTCCATGAATGGCGCAAACATTTTTATAAACTCATCACCCTTTTCACTGTCTGCCAGTTGATTTGAATAAACAATTTCTAAAAACTTATCCATAATGTTTTTGCTCCTTTCGTGTTCCTCTTGATGATTAAATTGTACTATATATAGTACGAATATACAACCGTTAAAAGTGCTAAATATAGTACGTAAGCATATTACATTTATTATGCAAAAGTACTAAATATAGTACAAAAACATTTCTTGACATAGTACATATAACGTATTATAATTAGTACGAAAATGGAGGTGATTTGATGGCAAATAAAACAGCCGAACCACTGAAGATAAATTTTCACAAATTAGGCGCATTACTAGAGAAAAAAGGGAAGAAATGGCAATATTTACGGGAGTGCGGAATAAGTCCGGGAATAGTTGCCAAAATGAAAGACGGGACTGGACATACTGACACAAGAACAATACAAAAAGTTTGTGAAATATTGGACTGTCAGCCCGGCGATATAATGGAATACATACCAAACAAAGCACACGAAAGATAAATCCCAAAAAGTGGGGAAATCTTTTCGTGTGTTTTTTATTTACTCCAGATAAAACAAATTTAATTACACATAAGAGGGAGAAATACTCCCAGGTTACGAAAGATATTAAAATATTAAATTTGATTGGAGAGTAAATATATGAACGAAATAAAGGCATTTAACAGCTTGGAATTTGGAGAAGTAAGAACAGCGGTATATAATTCTGAACCAGTTTTTTGTTTGGCTGATGTTTGCCGTGTTCTTGATATTGCCAATAGTGGCAACGTAAAGAACAGGCTTAGCGAAAAGGGTATCTGTACTATGGACACCCTCACAAGTGGCGGAATGCAAAAGATGATTTTTATAACAGAAAGTAATTTATACAAAGTGATTTTTCAGAGCAGAAAACCAGAGGCAGAAAAATTTTCAGATTGGGTAACATCTGAAGTTCTGCCATCTATCCGCAAGCATGGAATGTATGCTGTTGATGACTTGATAGCGAATCCGGAACTTGCAATAAAAGCATTTACAGCATTAAAGGAAGAACGGGAAAAGAACAGAGCTTTGCAGGCTGAAAATGAGAGCAAGCAGAAGGAAATAGCCGCCCTGGGTAAAGAAAATGATTTGCTGGCTGAAAGGGTTTTGCAGTGGGCAGACCGTCCGCTAATCAATGCTCTTGTTCGTGCTTACGGTCACAGTCTTGGCGGCGATTATTCTACTGCTTGGGGAGATTTCAAGAAAGAGTTATTATACAGACATGGTATTAACTTAAACGTAAGAATTACACATTATTTGAATAACACAGGGAAGAAAACAAAGCCGCGCACCTTGGATATGTTGGATGATTCAGAGCTTCAAAAGGCATTAAGTACCGCGGCGGCACTATGCAGAGAAAATAACGTTGATATTTCAGATATTATTGATAAAAAAGTAAGTTAATATAAATATAAACTACCAAAGACAATAGCCACAAAATGGGCGCTTTGGTAGTTTTTTATTTTCTGGAGGTGATGCAAGAAATTATAGTTATACACAGGATAAAGCAAATTTTCACTACTAAAGCAGCTTGAGAGAGCAACTCACACATGATAACTATAATTGAAATTTTGATAGGAAAGAAATAAATGAATAATTTAATGATTTTTGAAGGTCACGAAGTGGAAGTTTTAGAAGTTGAAGGACAAGTTTTGTTTAACCCTAAGCACGTAGCGGAATGTTTAGAGATTGCAGACGTGAATAGTAGTATTCGAAACTTTAATGAAAAACAGGTTGTAAAGCTGACAAATTCGGATGTGCATAATCTGCATATCCGAAAATTAAACAATGCCGGCGAAAATTTCTTGACCGAAAGCGGAGTGTATAAACTTGTTTTCAAGAGCCACAAGCCAAACGCAGAAGCGTTCACAGATTGGATAGCTGACGAGGTTCTTCCCACGATTCGGAAAACTGGTGGCTATGTGAACAATGACGAGCTTTTCATAGATACATATTTGCCCTATGCAGACGAGAGCACAAAATTGATATTTGCCCAGACATTAAAAACAGTCAGGGAACAGAACGAAACCATTAAGCAGCAGAAAGCCGAAATCATGCACAAGGAAGATGTTATAATTGGGCTGGTGGAAGATATCGATCTATCGACCAAACGGCAGCGGATCACACAAATAGTACGTTATGGAGCAAGCGGGAATTATCAGGACAGGTACAGCTTGTTATATACAGAGTTTGAGCGGAAATATCATTGTAACTTAAAATTAAGAATGGAAAGTTGCACTATTAAACCCAAGATAAAAAATAAAATGGATTACATAGATCGGCAAATGAATATGATCCCTCAATTGTATGAAATAGCTTGTAAACTTTTCGAAAATGATGTTGAAAAATTAAAAGCTGAATGGGATAATATTATTTCATAAATGACAGTAAAATAAATCAATTAAGGCGGTCTTTCAAAGGCTGCCTTTTTTGTGTTTTTTCTGCTGTTATACTTCACATATAACAAAAACGTCCCAAGCAACTTCCCGAACAAATCCCAAGCAACGGACAGCCAACAAAGCCAGTATTCATGCGGCTTTCAAGACTTTGCATTTTTCGATTTCCCAAGCAAATCCCACACATTTTCCCAAACAGTTCCCAAGCAAACCTCACGCGCGGATATAAACTATATATAATAATATATTATAAGGGCTTAAAAAGGATATAAATAAAAGCGCGTGCGCGCGTATGCGCATACATAAATATTTTTATAAAATGGTGGTTGACATAATAATAATTCTGTGGTTTATAATATATCCATAGGGCGGCAATGATCCGCCGGAATAATTAAAGCGTGTATGTGCTAGCTCGCAGGCCTTGACCACATACAACGACCACGCAGCAGGCGTGCAGAGATCAGAGCAGACGGCTCCAGTCTATACGGTATCCACTCCGTAGGGCTGGAGCTTTATTTTTTTATTCGATCACTTCTAGGGATCCGGAAGACGTGGAGCAGATCAGAAAGGACAGGGAGTCATGAAAGACAATACAGAGATTGCATATAACGGAGCAAAGGTATATACGAATCGCATCCAGGAACTAGCAGACGAATTTATTAATAATCAACTGGACGATAAACAGCGTGAAGAGATGCCAAATAACTCTAATACTTTTATGGCTATGATATTATATATCTCTGATAATATCCCAAAGGTGGATAATAATGATATACAGCAGTTAGATAATATTTTTAATATATATACCAGATTATGTGTTAAATATAATATGCTGCCTACATTAGAATCGTTTAGTATGTTAATTAATATTAATCCTGGTACATTATCAAACTGGAGTAGTGGAGTATTAAGAAGTACAGTATATTATGACTCTGAAGGTAAGTATATAAAAGACTTTGCAGCATGGCAGCTGAACCACAGGGGCGAGCAGTACAGGGCGGAACCCAGTACAGCGCACAGCGAAGCGGTGAAAAAATGGAAAAATATTTGTAAAAATTTTTTGGTAAATTCATTGCAGAATTCCCGGGGAACTGATGCAAATAAAATATTCATTGCAAAAGCTGCTTATGGCATGGTTGAAACGGCACCTATACCAGTAGCCAACCAGGAGCAGCACCGGACAGCGGAGCAGATCGCAGCAGATTACAGCACCGCCGGAGCTCTTCCGGGGGATGTCCAGCCGGATTTTTAAGGATCTATCGGCAATATGCACAAAGGTTTTAGAGTGGCAAAAAAGGGAAAGCCCGGAAATATGGGAAAGTTCGCAAAATGGTATAAATGCGAACTTTTGAAAAGGGCACAGGATCAGACCGGGGGGCGGGGTCAGGTGAAAAACACCCCACCCGGCACAGCTTAGCCCATTAACCACTCAAAAAATAAAAAAAGCTTTATCTTACATACAGCCCATTAACCTACATGAGACTATATCACTTAATTCACATCCGATAAAATTCAAAAGTTACGTTCGATAACATGATTTCAAAATTCAAAAAATATAAAAAAGGGGTTTTCAGATGTTCGAGACACTGACAGAGATGTTCTCAAAAAAATCACGATGGGATTACCAAGAGGATCCTGTTCCTTATATTCCAAGAACAGAAGAGAATACAAGTATTGTGCGTGCAGTCATAAACCATAAACTGTATGACACATCCAAGGCACAGAAAATTTGCGATATCATTGTTCCTGGAGAAGAGTTATCGGGCATACCACTGACCAACTTGTTTGGCAAGTATGTGACTGTATATAAGGGCAATGCTGAATATTTCATTGAGGGGTATTCCACTATCATTCCCGTGGATGAACAGTGGGTAAGAGAATGGCTCGGAAAACGGAACGTTGAGAAATACATTGAACTATTTGGAGAACCGGAACTGGCTTAGGAGGACGTAATGAAAATCTACGGTAAAGAGATCACGGATGAATGTCAGTACTGCGGTGATGTCCTTCAGTGTGAATTATTCCTTCAGGGGCACGGAATCAAACAGGAGAGATCCAACATCACAGAGATGTTTGCCTGCCAGATGGATCATAACAATAAGCGAGATGGAAGCGCTTCAAACATGACTGGGAAAAAGAAGAAAGAGCTTCCGGAGGATGTAAAAGCAATTTATACTGCAGTCTGGAAAATCCATAAAGGCAATCCGTATCCTAAATCTGATGAAGACTGGGAGCAGATCAACCGGGAATGTAAGGTGCTGCTGAAAATGTATGATTGTCCGTTTGCACATAGTCTGATTCAAACGATGATTGCAGAAATAGAACGGCGTGTTAAAAAGGAGTCTTAGCTCAGCTGGTTAGAGCACCCGGCTCATATCCGGACGGCCCTGGGTTCGAACCCCAGAGACTCCACTGTATTGCTTAGTCCATGAGCAATACCCCCTATACCTCATAGCGGAATGCTGTTAAGAGCCGTCACAAGGCTCGTGAGGGTTTTCCAAAGTAAGAAGCGAAGCAACTGTACACAATTTGTGTACGATTCGTCTATGCTTTGGAATTGTCAGTAAAGACATATAAAATCCTGCACGGCCCTTGCAGACATAAAATGGGCGTAGGTGGTGGCGAAATTGGTAGACGCTATTGTTGTGAGATAATCCGTTGAAATCAACAACTTAGATGACGGGAAGCATGCTAATCGTGTGAGGTTCGAATCCTCACTCACCTATTTTCCATGATAGCGCATGGATAGTGCAACGCAGGGCACGAAAAATATTATTGCTAACCGTCTGATGGCGGTTTCGGAAAGTAGCTCAATGGGAGAGCGACAGACTATCGAGGTTCAATTCCTTTTTATGACTGATGGGAGCACGTTTGTAGTTGCCGGTTCGAGTCCGACCTTTCCGATGGTGCTGAGCTGATTTGATACTGTATGCGTAGCACAGTCGCATACAGAGATATGGAGTGAGGTGTCTGCGCATTTCGGGGAAGCGGCAACGATTGGCGGTGTTGCGGCGGACTGTAAATCCGTTCCCACGCGGTAAACATTGGAGGTTCAATTCCTCTCTTCCCCATTTCACTCAACTCCCTAAAAACACTGTTTGGCAGGTGCGTGGTAGACAGTCGTAATGGATGAGTTGTTTAAGAAATCGCACCATCAAGATGCAGTGTTCCCATAATGGTATTGGAACGGCTTGCTAAGCCGCCAGGCGTTCATTCGCCTTGCAGGTTCGAGTCCTGCACACTGCGCTTCGGTCAGATATGACTGAAACAGTCTCGGTAAGCCGACAGGACTTAAAATTGGAGAGCTTGCGTAAGTCACGCTAAAGACCATTGTTGCAACGATGCCTACGATAGCATAACTGGAAATGCCACGGACAAGCATCCGGGGATAGTGGGGTTCGATACCCCACCGTAGGATGAGGTCACAAGGTTACAAGGTACGCCGATGACCTATTAAACCCAAGCGAACCTGAGTTTTGGCAACGATTTTGACTTAAAAATCGAACGCGCAGAGGAATGTGGTAGAGGCGGAGGACTGCGAAAACAACGTACATCCGAGGTAAGGCATGAAGCGGATTGCCAGTGCTCTCTGAAAATAGTCGGTGGTTTATGAGAGCATATAAAAAATTGCCAACGTGCCCGAACGGTAAAGGGAACGGTCTTGAAAATCGTCTGTCAGAAATGGCTTGTGGGTTCAAATCCTACCGTTGGCGTTTCGATCTTTGATAATTGAATATTGATGGTTGTAGTGGTATAATATTCTCATTAAATTGCAAAGGAGAAGGCTTATGGGATACTATGTATTTGTGGATAATTCAAATGTTTGGATTGAAGGGAAATATGCATCTGCGGTGAGAAAAGGAATGGCTGATGATATTGTCTCTGCTCATACAGACAAGATTTGTGACAATTCGTGGAAGTTGGATTTCGGCAAATTGCTTTCATGTGTTGTAGACGGTCAGGTTAATGAAGTAAAAGAGGCTATAATTATTGGCTCAAAACCTACTCACAAAGACAGTCTATGGAAAGCGATGGAAACGGCTGGCTTTAAGGTCGAAACATTCCAAAGAAATGAATCGAACAAAGAAAAGAAAGTAGACACAGGGATTGTACAGGTAATAAACAAAAAACTGTATAAAGAATCGGAAGAAGGCGACGTATTCGTGTTAGTTCTTGGCGATAAGGACTATGTTCCGACAGTAGAGGCGATAGAAGAGGAAAACCGAAAAGCAAGAATTGTGTTCTGGGATAATGTTGCAGGAGAATTAACTATGGCAGCATCAGAATATGTGAGGCTTGAAGATAAGATAGACCAAATTTCACATGTATAATCATTACTACCAACCGTCAATATTCGATGGTTGGTATTTTTTTACGCAAAAATGGGGGAACGAATATGAAGCATGAAAAGGAATGGTACACCTGTGATCGGTGTGGATCTGAAATAAAAATGATGCCAGAAAGAAGAACTTTTTTAACAAGGAAAGTGATTACACCGTCAGAGTTTAGTATGAGATTTGCAAATGTAACAGGATATGTTGCTGATACTGAACTTATATCTCCGTTACTTATGGCAGTTCAAATTAAAGAAATATGCGATGTTGGATACAAAGACTTTCATTTGTGTCCGAAATGTCGGAAAAAGTTTGAGGAGTGGATGAAGAATGAAAGACACAATATTGTACATCAGTGATAGAGAAGAAAGAGTCGCAAACTTTTTGAAAAATCTTTTGCCTAAATTGCTGGAATACAAAAAAGAATATCTTTTGGATTTGAGACATGACATTTTGATAACAGATAAGGTTGATGTTGTTGGAAAATCATTTTATGGAAGTCATTTGGGGTGTGGATATGGGTATTGTTTATATTACTGCATCGATGAAACAATTGATAAAAACAGAATGACGGATAAAGATAATCAACAACTAATGGAAATACTGTTTCATGTTAGAGAAGGAGCAAAAGAAGTATCCGAACAGGAAATATTATATATGCTTGATATGAAAGTAGGTGGATGAAAAAATGAGTATGACAGCAGCAATTGAGAGTATAGAGCGTGATGCGCTGCGGCAGGCAATGAAGCCGGAGATTGAAATGTCCTTGGTTGAGCTCGCAGAGAAGATTGCACCATTTCCGCTATCTGAATTTCAGAAACAACTGATTAATGAATATGAAGAGTGTTTGAAAGAGAATGAGGAATTGGATTGCGTTCAGTCGAGTTATATTGGCAGAAATTTTATACTTCGGGTGATTGAAGAATGGAAACGACAAAATCAGATTGCAGAGCATCGCTGTCAGCGCTGCAACCGCCTTTTGGGTAAATTTAACGGACAGGCTGAAATCAAATGCCCGAAATGCGGGAAAATTAATAGAATTGGGGTAAAACGATGTTAGAGGTAAAAGCAACAGACGGACAAGTGGATATTACACAAATGGAAGGTACAGAAAAAAGACTTGTTAGTGATATTGGAACTATCGCGCATAAGGTAATGCTTTTAATTGCAAACGATGGTGCAAAGTCCGCTGACGAAGTTCATTTAAAGTATGGGATGTTGGCAAGGGAACTTGTTGATTACATCGAAACTACTGTACATAGGATTGATGAATTAGGAAAATAGAATAATTCAGAGCACCAGCCGTAGAGTGCCTACGCAGAGAGCCAAATTTCCAAAATGTAAGGAAAGGAGGCTCTTTTTTCGTGGTATCAGCACAAAATAGAGCGGTGGTGGATGCCATCAAGAAATCGGATCTGAACAGCTACAAGGCGCTGAGCGATCTGTTGGATATGGCAAAGGTGATTGCTGATCCCGAGGGGGATCATGATCTTGCCTATGCACTGAAGCTTACAAATTTCATAAAACGGAAGATTCCAACCCTACCGCCTTCCATGGGAATGAACGGGTTGTACTGGCAGACATTAAAGTTTGAAGCGCCGCATGTTTTTGAAAGTTTCATGTTGTACATGGAGAAAAACAGGCCTCCAGAAGAAAGGTTTTATCAGCCCAGAATAAATCCGCTACGGCAGGTGGCAGATGCAATACAGGAGCTTGCTGAGGATAAACTAGATGAGCTGTTTATCAATATGCCTTCAAGAGTTGGAAAAACACAGATCGTAAAATTCGCTTTTTTATGGTGGGGAAGTAGAAATACGGAGCTTTCAAACCTGTATACCGCATTCTCTGACAAAATTACAAAGGGTTTCTATGCCGGTATCATTGAGCTGATTAACGACCCGACCTATACATACCATGAAATATTCCCGGACATTGCAATTGAAAAAACGAGCGGAGATGATCTAACTGTTGACCTTGTGCGGAGAAAAACGTATCCGACATTCACATGCCGTTCAATTTACGGAACACTGAACGGAGCCTGTGACTGTAGTGGGCTTGCTGTTGCAGATGATTTATTCAGCGGTATTGATGAAGCAGTTAGCGTTGACCGACAGGCTACGGTCTGGGCGAAATTTGATAATAACTTCATGAAACGTCTGAAGAAGAAAGCAAAGTTGATCAATATGGGCACCCGGTGGGCGCTTGGAGATTGCCAGGGGCGTAGGTTAAATTTGCTTAAGGAAAGACCAGAGTACAGAAATCGCAGATATAAAGTCGTTTCTATACCGGCATTGAATGAAAATGACGAATCAAATTTTGATTATCCATATGATGTCGGATATTCCACGGAAGATTATCTGATGATGAGAGCATCATTTGAAGAAAATGATGATATGGCATCTTGGTATGCACAGGATCAGCAAACACCAATTGAACGATTGGGAGCGGTATTTGAAGCTGGAACAACAAAGACGTTCATACCGGATAGAGACCTGCCGGATAGAGAGCCGGACAGAATTTTCATGGCAATTGATGAAGCATTCGGTGGTGGAGATTATGTTGCGGGACCGGTCTGTTATCAGTATGAAGATACCTATTACATCATGGATGCTGTGTTTGATAATGGAGACAAGAGTATTACTAAGCCATTGATTGTAGATATGATTCTGAAATATAAGGTTCAGGCAGCACGATTTGAGGAAACAAAAACAACTGCTGACTATAGAGAAAGCGTGGAAAGCATGCTTAAGGATAAGGGCTATCGTCTGAACTCCTATGGTGAGCCAGCACCAAATAATGTAGCAAAGAGAAATCGAATTTTGGATAAAGCACCGGAGATCCGAGAAATGTATTTCTTGGATAGCAAGTGCAGATCAAAGCCATATCAGAAATTCCTTCAAAATGTGTGGGGATATAAAAAAGAGGGAGCAGTCAAGCATGACGATGCGCCTGATTCTATGGCACAGTTGTGTGTGATGAAATATGGAATTGGTGTAAAAACAACAATTATTGATAGTCCTATGGGGTAAAGGAGCGATCATACATGATTTCAAAGGAAATTCTGATTCAGTTTGTTTTGTGAAGTTGTCCTATATGTCCCGATTGATTGGTGTAAAATTTTCTTGAAAGAACGGCTGAAACGATGAAAAAAATTGTTTGTGTGATGTGCGGAAAAGAATATGAAATAAGCAATAGCAAAAATTCTTATTTGTGTTTAGAGTGCACAGAAAAAATTAACCTTATCAAAAAATTAGAAATGGTTGACAAGGCGAAAATTATGCTCGAAAAGAAAAGAGGAAAATGCAGGAGTCTTAAACCGAAAATTGATGTATCAAATTTTGCTGATGAAGTTAAGAAAAGAGTTTCAGACGGAACTGATGCGTTTTCAAGTGTCCCAGAAACCGCAGTTGCTATTCAAATGCAGAAGATAGGACTTGAATATGAGACGCAAAAAGAGATAGCAGGAAAGTGTGTTGATTTTTATATTCCAGAGATCAAGGTTATATTGGAAATAGATGGAGAGATTTATCACACAGACGATGGAAAAACGTTTTTGCGAGATAGGAAGATAATGAGCGAAATTGGAGAATCGTGGGAAATCGTTCATATTGATGCAAAAGATGTTCCAAAATACACATGGAATTTAAGGGAATCGCTTAGATACATAGTTTTTGAAAGAAATGATAGGTGGAGATTTAGAGATTCTCTATTAGATTCTGATTTGCTAAAAGAATCTGTGAATCTGAATCGTTATTTGAAAAGGAGCATTTAGAATGGTATTAAGTAAAGAGAATATGGAGAAATATTCAAAACTTGAAAATGAAATAAAACGAATCAACAAGAAATTGGACTATTATGCAAATAATCCTATTGGAGGAAGTCATGGGGTTGTAAAAGGGTCTATGAATAGATTTCCGTATGCTGAATGCCATTTTGTTGTTGGTGCTCCAGATGTAAGGAGCAACGAGGAAAGGCATAAAAAAGTACAAAGTCTAATCATTGAACTTGGCAATAAGAAAAAAGAGTACGAAGATTTCCAACTTGAAATTGATTATGCCATAGAAGAAATCGAGGATATTGAAATCAGACAGATACTGCAAAATAAATACATAGACCATATGACAGATTCAGAAATCGGCAAGTTTATGGGATATGATAGAAGCACAATTTCAAAGAAAATTGATAGATTCTTTGAAAATCAACTTTCACACAATTCACATTCTTAGTGTGATAGAATAGGTAATGTAAGAAAGTATGTAAAGCCATTGAGTGATTCGCTCGGTGGCTTATTTTATTGCCTGAGATGATGATATGGCACCTAGAACGATTGAAATTGTCTGTCCGGAATGCAAGGCATTAAGCGAATTGAGCCGCCGGAGCGCAGAACGGCATCCGGTTGCAGGATATATTGACAGTAAAGGAAGTGAGTCGGCGTGAGCGAAAAAGAACGTAACATTGAATATCGTGGAAGAATCAAAATCTATACGGATGTGAAAGAAATCACAAAGGACAATGTTATCCAGGTTCTTTCTACTGCCATGATAAAACATGAGCAGAATAGCACGCAGATCCGCTATCTCATCAACTTTGAAAAAGGCGATCAGCCACTTATCAGGGAAAAAAGCGTTCGGAAGGATATTGATATTAAGTCAATTTCCAATCTGGCGCATCAGATCACAGAGTTTTGGCTGGGCTATTTCTGGGGCAATCATATGGCTTTTGTGCAGAAATCGGATAAACATCCTAAAGGCAGCAGGCCGGAAGATAATGATTCGGCCATTACATTGTTTAATGAGATGTACGATGCCGAGGACATGGAATCCAAGGACCAGCTTCTTGCATATTATCTGGAAGTTTGTGGCATATGCTGTCAGCTTATCGACATTAAGAGGAACCCTAGTGATGGCGAAGCGGTATTTGACCTCGTGACATTGAATCCGTTGTATTCATTTGTTGTTTATTCATCCGATGCCTATGAGCACCCGATGATGGGAGTATCCTACTCGGAGGATGAAAACGGGTCAAAAATTTTTACCTGTATCACGGACAATGAGGAATTTGTGATCCGCGATATGGTAGAAATTATTAACGGCACCAAGAATGAAAAAGGGAAAGAACTCGGCAATGGAGAATATGACATAACAGAGAATCCTTTCGGCAAGGTTCATATCATCGAGTTTGAAAGGGCCATTGACCGCACCGGTGTTTTTGAAAGACAGATAGATGAGTTAAATGCTCTAAATATTCTGGAATCTGATCTTTGCAATGATGTGTCCCAGACGACGCAGGCGAACTGGTGGGGAAATGACATTGAATTAGATTCTGATGAAAAAGGAAATCCGAAGGGACCGCAGGCTGGACAATGGATTTTGACTAAGACCAACGGAAGCGGTAAACAGCCGAACATCAAAGGACTTGTTCTTAATTATGACTATGCTGGTGTCCTTGCCAACATCCAGGCAAAGCACGATGGCATCTTGGAAAGAACATTCACACCGAAGCAGACAGAGCAGAGCGGCGGTTCTACGACCGGAGCAACAAGTCTTTCTTCTGGCTGGACAGCAACCGAAGCGGTAGCGTGTAAGCAGGCTCAGATCATAAAATCAGCGTACAAGCGCCGGAATGACCTTGCGCTGATTGCAATAAAAAAATCACCGGATGTTCCGCAGGACAGTCCGCTGTTAAAACTGAAAAACAGTGATATTGATGTGAGACCTATCCGCCAGAAGACGTTTGATATGTCCACGAAAATCAACTCACTGGCAACGATGGTTCAGAATATGGTCCATCCCAGAATTGCAATGGAGGCAATAGATTTCTTCCCCAATTTAGCAGAAGCAGTAGAAGATTCAGTGCCTATGATGCTGGAATATCAGAGAGCATTGCTTGAAAGTAAAAAAGCCGGGAAAAGTACAAAAAATAAAGATGACCAAGATCCAAATCCTGATGCAAAGCGTATTATGCAAGATTCCAGTGATCAGGTAACAAACAGTCCAATCAAAGATCTGTAAATTGGCACTTATCGAAAGATAGGTGCTTTTTATATGCGCTAGGGAAAGCGTATTTCAAATTTCGCAAACGTTAGGGAAAACGGTAATCGCAGAAACAAAAAGCTCGTAGGGAAACGAGGGTAATCAATCGCAGAAAGTAGAGGTATCGAGATGAAAGAAAATGAAACAGATAAGTTAGAAAATGATCAGATCCAAGGACCCGGTTCTGACACTGCGCTGGACAACACTGTGGCAGAAGACACAACCGGTAATGAGCAGGAAATGGAACTTTCTGTGGAGGAGCAGTTGCAGCAGATGCGCATCGAAAATGCCAAGCTGAAAAAGCAGCAGGAACAGGCGGCCAGTGATGCAGCCAACTGGAAAAAGAAATATAACGCAACTCTGACAGATGCGCAGAAACGAGATCAGGAAAAGGCTGAGCGAGAGGCTGAAAGAGATGCAAAGTTCAACCAGCTTCTGAAGGAGAATACGGTAACTAAGCTGGAAAAGAATTTCTTGGGACTTGGATACCCGCAGGACAAGGCGACAGATGCAGCAGAAGCCCAGTATGACGGAGACACAGATACTCTTTTCAAGATCCAGTCCGAGGTACAGCAGGCACTGATTAAAAAGAAAGAAGCCGAATGGCTTAAAAACAGACCTCCTGTAAATTCCGGCGCTGGCGGTGGAGATAACGAGGATCCGTTCTTAAAGGGGTTCAATTCATAATTTTTCAGAAAGAATGAGGTAAGATATTATGGCAACAGTAAATTATGCAAGTAAGTACAGTCAGAAGGTAGATGAGCGTTTTACGCTGGGATCTCTGACTGGTGCGTTGGTAAACCAGGAATATGATTTTATCGGTGTGGAGACCGTTAAGGTATACTCCATTCCTACCGTTGGAATGAATGATTACAAGACTTCCGGTTCTAACCGTTATGGTGATCCTGATGAGCTGGGGAATAATGAGCAGGAAATGACCTTGTCTCAGGACAGATCCTTCACCTTCACCATCGACCGCAAGTCTTATGATGACACTCAGATGACTATGGAAGCAGGTAAGGCATTGGCTCGCCAGATCGACGAAGTGGTAATTCCGGAGGTAGATATCTACAGAATCCATAAGATCGCAGCATCTGCAAAGAAAGAAAATATTATCGTCGGTGCAACTACTAAGACCAATGCATATGAAAGTTTCCTGTCTGTGCAGGAGAAGTTGGATGATGCAAAGGTGCCTACCGCAGGTCGTGTCTGCATTTGCCGATCCTCTTACTACAAGTGCATCAAACTGGATGATGCATTTACCAAGAAGGGTGATATGGCAACCCAGATTGCTATTCGTGGTGTTGTAGGTGAGGTTGACGGCGTGCCTATTATTAAGGCTCCTGCATCTTATTTCCCTGCAAATGTGGATTTCATTATAACAAATCCCATTGTATGCGTAGGACCAATCAAACTGACTGAGTACAAGATCCATACGGATGCACCTGGTATCTCCGGCTGGCTGGTAGAAGGCCGTGTTCGTTATGATGCTTTCTGCTTATCTCAGAAGCTGGATGCAATCGGTGTTCATGCGACTGCCAAGGTAAGCAGCATTGCAATTACCAAGGCACCGAATAAGACCACCTATTCTGCCGGTGAGAAGTTTGATATCGCTGGTATGGTAGTAACTGCCACTTATGATGACAGCACTACAAGAGATGTGACCAAGCTCATTGGATATGGACCTGAGATCATCAATGCAACCGGGAATGTGACTGTTACATACACTGAGAATGGCGTGACTGTGGAAACCACTCAGGCTGTGACAGTATCTTAAGATGAGGTGATCAGTCATGGTTTGTTATGAAAAAGATGGTGTAACCATGATTGTCAATGAGAACATGGGAAGGATTTTTGAATCTTGCGGTTATCAGAAAGTGGAGAACAGTTCAGCTGCTCCGCTTTCTGTGGAGATTCCTAATAATGATCCTGTGCCGGCTGACAATCCTGTGGAAACAGAGAACAAAGAAAAGAATCAGAGAAAGTATTCCAGGTCAGAGATCACTAGAATGAGTGTTGCCGACCTGAAGAAATTGGCAGAAACCCTGGGTATAGAAGTGACAGAGGAATCTACCGGTAAAGCTCTGAAAGAGCAGATCCTTGAAAAACTTGGTCTGTAAGTGAAATGAGGTGGCAGGATGGCTGATTTTGTAGAAGAAATCAAAAAGATGATAACTGAATATGATGAACAGATCGCGGTTTCAGATCTGGTTATCAATCTTGCCATCGAAGCATTTAAGGAACTGAGAAATTATCCGGGTTCGTGGGATGAAGATAGGATTCTTGCGGACCTGGAGAAAAACAAAGCCAAGATTGCTATGGCGGCGATTGAGATTGATTCCAAGAATGGTGCAGAAAATCAGCTGAGCCATTCGGAGAATGGAACTTCGAGAACTTATAGCGAGTATCTTATGGCTTACAAGGGAGTTGTTGGATTTGCAAACTGTGTATAAAAAGAAAGGTTAAGGTGATCCGGAATCTCCCAGCCGCGGGTAAGCGGTAAAGAAGATTGAGCGTGGCGAAAGCCGCAGGCGGCGCACGTTAAGCGGTGGTGGGTGGTGCGCCATATTTCTGTTTTGGAGGGAAAGACAATGAATTTTAAGAAAGCATATGAAGCGCTCAAACAGGGTGCTATGATTAAATGCCCGGAATGGGCGGGATATTGGAAATGGGAAGATAATTCCATTAAGATGCACTGTAAGGATGGCAGAATCCTTGATATTCGCGAGACAGAGAATGTTGAGTACACTCTCAATTTTATTCTTCGTGATGATTGGGAGATTGTCGGCGAAGCTGATGTGAAGGATTTGGATATTCAGACATTTACTTTCGGCGAAGCAATCCGCAAAATGAAAGCCGGACAGAAAGTTGCCCGCAAGGGTTGGAATGGCAAGAAACAGTACATTCAGCTTGCAACAGGCATTTCCTATGTGTCAGCAGATGGCGAGCTTGTGAATTGTGAGCATGATGCCATTGGAAATAAGGCAATCGCTTTTGTTGGAACATCTGGTGTTCAAATGGGGTGGCTTGCATCACAGGCAGACATGCTTGCAGAAGATTGGATTGTAGCTGAATAACTTCTTGTAGTTGTCCCTCTTTTGACATATAATTTCGTTGAAAGGGGAATACAAATGAAAAAAAGAGATCATGTAGCAAACAGTGATTTGACAATTAGTTCGCTTGTACTATTTAATGAACTATATGGGAAGAAAAAGTATGGAAAGTACAAATTTATAGTAAAACAGATTCCTACATCAGAATGGAACCTTCAAACTGCTGGCAGGATCAAATCATTAAAAATTGAGGTTAGAAATAGCGAAAAGCCACATAATTTACCGCATTTCCATGTTACGGCACCCGGAAAAGTTGATGCTGTTTATACTATCTCGCCAGTAGCTTTTTATAAAGGTGAAATCAGTGGGAAAGATAATAAAGCTGTTATTGAATGGGCAGAGAAAAATAGAGAAGTGCTTGTGGAAATGTGGAATGATTATCACGGTTATCGAATTAAGGTGAGCTAACGGGAGTGGTATGCGTTCATTAAAAAAGAATAAGCAGAAACTGTACTACGCAACGTACAGCGATGAAGTTCCCGTCTATGAAATGGACGAGGATGGAAAAATCAAACACACCGAGATTGACGGAGAACTGGTTCCGATTCAGATAGGTATTATGGCAGGCTATAACAAGCCTGTCATTTTTTATGCCAATATTGCGAGATCCGGCGGCGAAGCAGAAGCCAAGGAGTATGGCTTTGATATCGGCTCATATCAGGCAATTTTATCTTCATCGGATAAATTCTTGCCTATCACAGAAACGAGCCGTATTTGGCACGAGAGAGAGCCACAGTACCATGAGGACGGTTCGGTTGACGGGGACAGCGCAGACTATTCTGTCCTGGCTGACAAATCGTCTTTGAATGTGAAGAAATTCTTGCTGAAGAAGCTGCCGAGAGGAAATGAGTGATATGGCATTATCGAAGTTATCAGAAAAGTGCAAGGCTTGTCTGAAAGTTGATTCTTGCGACCACAAGAAAATGGAAATGTGTGCTTTGGCTGAATTACCACCTAAGATGTGCGCAGATGCCGGGCTGACCGCTTCGGTAAGTGCATCAGCACCAATTTTACGAGAGAGGATTGAAAGTCCATTGAGTTCATTTGCTTATCGAGATGAACTTGAAAAGGCGTTGAATGAAGCACATTTTGGAGACAGATTTATGATGTTTGGAGCGTGAAATATGGAAAACAGAAAAATCAATATCCTTGGAACTGAATACACGATTGAAACTCACAAAGTGTCAGAGGACAGTTATTTGGAGAAAAATAAACTGGCTGGATATTGTGGAGAAGAAAGCAAGCTGATTGTGATTGCGGATATGTCAGAGGAAAAGTATTTCTCTGGCATGGGCGAAAAAGAGCAAGAGGTATATCGAAAGAGAACCTTAAGACACGAAATTATGCACGCATTCTTGAATGAGAGTGGATTATCCGATTCCTCAAATCAGTATGGCGGCGCATGGGCGAAGAATGAGGAAATGGTTGATTGGTTTGCTATCCAGTCTCCGAAGATTTTCAAGGTGTATTCGGAGTTGGGATTGCTGGAAGGATGTTCTGCTTCAAAGACAACGATGACAGCTGAAGGTGCGACCATGATCACAGCGTGTGGAAATGTTAGTGATGTGATGAAAGTATTGAACGGATGCATCGTGGAGGACAAGAAGAGTGAGTAAGAAGATATCGTTCGGACTGTCCGTAAAAGAGATTCAGAATGCTATCAAGGAGATTAAGGAATACCAGAACAGTCTTCCCGGGAAATGCGAGGAACTGTGCCGGAGGTTATCCGCCGAAGGAATAGCCATTGCGCAGGCCCACATCGGCAGCAGTGGTTTCGGTAAGTACATTCGTCTGTCTTCTGAAATTTCTCCGGAAAAAGCTGGGTGCAAGGCAATCTTCTTCATGGAAGATTCACAAAAGATCGTGAGCAAATGGCAGAATCAAGACGGTGTGCAGAGCAAAGAAATCTCACCGGCACTCATGTTAGAGTTTGGTGCTGGACTTCCGGCACAGAATCCGGCAAACATTCCGGGCGTAGGAACGGGAACATACGGCACACATGGCAATGAGCCGGGATGGTGGTACATGGATCTGGAAGGGGAATGGCACTATGCAACCGGTGTTTCCCCGAAGATGCCGATGTACAACGCCGGTAAGGAACTGAAAGACAAGGTTGTGGAGATTGCAAGAGAGGTGTTCAAAAATTAAGGAATATCCGAGGTGGTAAATTTCGTTGCAACCACGCACCCTATAGGTTAAAAGAGATGCAGGAGCTGCGACACCTGCCGGATAAGTTTGGAGGTATGATGGCTGGGTTCGATTGGAATGAGTTCTATACAGTCTTTGAGAAAAAGATGAAAAAAGCATATCCGAAGTGTACCGTCGGTCGCTACGTAACACCGAAGAACACACAATTTCCGTATTTGGATGTTTCCCTGAGTGATAATTCCGGCGGCAATTATGATCTGCGGGGAAATGAAGGAAGCCAGCGCCCGTTGATCGTCATTACTGCATATGCTACCGGAACCACAGCAGACGGGATCTGCAATGCAATGAGCCAGACGGCAAAGAAGATCATGTTGTCCTATGGATTCCAGTGCCGTGGCGGACCTATACCGGTTGCCAATGCATCAGACCCTAATATTTCCCGGTGGGTAGGAAGATACCAACGGACATTTGGCAGTGGAGATACACTGCAGCAATTTAATTAAAACCCATCGAAATCGAGGGGGTTAGATAAACGCAACAGAGAGCCGAAAGGCTCTTATTTTTATACCGGTTACCGGACAGGTAATCGCTGACCGCAGAAAGATAGCGGTAGAAAGTGAGGAAAAGATGGCAGAACAGGCTTTATCAACCATTGGGGTGGTATTTGGCTGGGGCATTGGTACTTTAACCACACCACCTACATCATGGAAGGAAATTGAAGAGTGCATCAGCATTGGTGGCGTAGAGGTAACCAAAGATAAACTGGATGCAACTCCGTTGAAGTCCAAGAGAAAAAAGTATACCGGAGGTCACGAGGACACCGGTGGTGAGTTGCCGACTGTATTCAATAACACGGATACTTTCGATAAACAGTGGGAAGAGATGCTGGATGCTTACGAAGGAAGAACAGCTACACAGTGTATGTGGTTCTGCGCATATCATCCTAAGAAAGCTAAGATGAATGTGTACATTGTTGAACCCGGATCACTGCCCGCACCTGAGTATGCAGTAGGAAATGTGCTGCAGTATACGATCAACAATACTCTGATAGATTTACCAGATTGTATCACCGCAGTGGAGCCTACTGCGCCTGGAGCCGGCGGCTGATAAAAATTAGTAAGCAAGGAAAACGGGGCGGTCTTAGGACTGCCCCTTCCCCTATAAACAGGGAGAAAGGGAAGGAATATGAGAACTATTACTGTAAACGGAACTGAATTAAACATGGTATTTACTTATGCTGCGGCAGAGTGCAAGGAACTGGTGCAGAGAATGTTCAGCGTAGTGTCTGGATCCTATATTTTGAAAAATAAGAGTGAAAATAAGGCAGCAGCGGTGCTGAATGGTACAGCAGAGATGATTGCAGAGATCCCGCAGATCTGCAGTATTGCGTTTTACGCAGGCTTGCTGGAAAAGAATCCTTCTTCGTTTGAAGATGCAAGATCAATGATGCGCACCTATATGGAAGAGAATGAACTGTCCTATGCTGGATTGTACAAGCAGATCAAGGCATGGATGGAGGAGGATGGTTTTTTCAAGCTGTCCGGTCTGACGGAGATGCTGGAGGAAATGAGTCAGAATGCGGAAGAGAAGATTCAGAAACAGTCCAAGGCTCCGCAGGATCACCGGAAGAAGTCAACTTCCACAAAATAATCTGGGAGGATCACTTCCCATTGGCGTATGCCATAGGAATCTCTTTGGAGGAATTTAAGCATATGACCCCGACAGAGTTGGGGTATTGCTTGAATGGCTATGAAATGCGCAGGAAGATGCACGACAGGGCAGTGTGGGAATATTTCGGCACCTATGGTTTGTCTGCTGTTATGACGGCGGTAGAGCATTGTCTGGCAGGCTCCAAAGCGGTATCGAAGTATATCGAGAAACCCAATCTGCAAGATGGAACATTGCAGAGCAGACCTCTTACGGAAGAGGAAAAAATGTTAGAAGTAGATAAGTTCTTTGCACAGGAAGAAGCAAGAAGAATTAACTGGCGGAGAACACATAGAAAAAAGATGGAACAGCAGGGCGGCGATGTGTCATAGCATTGCCGCTTTTTAGGGCATTTACTATTTCTGCAACCTATGATATGATGAGGGTGTGGAGGTAATGCCTATGGTATGCAGATACTGTGGATATGATATGGGTAGTGAGGAATTGCTTCTCTGCCCGAATTGCTTTAAAAGCACGGAACTGAATGAAGAAAATATAAAAAACATATCTGCTACAATACGGCAGATGAATCCAAAGAGAAAGAAATCAGTAGTGCATGATTATTCGGATGAAGAAATCCTTGCATTAGGGTTATACCCAAAGGATGAAGGATACAAAATGAGCCTGATATCTCGGATACTTGGCAAATAATATATAGAAATCAGAAGGAGCGGTTTTCCCGCTTCTTTTTTTGTACTGAAAATTACCGGCTATTGAATGGATGATAGTCGCTGACTTATAACAATTAGAAAGTTGGTGAGTTCGTGGGAGCAGAAGTTGACCGCTTAGAAATAGAGGTTGAGGCACAGGCCACAAAAGCGAATAATGCCTTAGATAAACTGGTTGGAAACTTGGAGCGACTGGCTGGATCCCTTGGAAGCATCGATGGAAATAGTTTCCTTGGTTTTTCAAAGGGAATTTCTGATATTAGTTCTGCCATGCAGGGGCTGAAATCTGCTGATATAAGAAAAACAGACTTTAACAGGCTGGCAAAAGGTATTGCAGAATTAACATCGTTAGACACCTCAGGACTTAGTCGGACAGCAAATGCAATGAATGGTCTTGCTGATTCCATTATGGGCTATGAAGCGGTCGCAAATAGTGCGGAAGCAGTAGGAAATCTTGCAAAGGGTATATCTAAGCTGGGAAATAAGAGCGTTATCACAGCTATCGACAATATGCCGAAGCTGGCAACGGCATTAAACAGCATGATGAATACTCTGTCTAAGGCTCCTACGGTTAGCAGTAATCTGATCAATATGACTACTGCACTGGCGGGATTGGCGAATCAGGGCAGCAAGGTAGGAAGTACTACCCGGAGCATGACAAGTAGCCTTAATGGCTATTCTGCGAGCGCACAGAGGGCATCTAAGAGCAGTAAAGGCCTGGCATCTGTATTCGGATCACTATACGCAAATTTCTTCTGGGTAAAGCGTGGAGCGGATAAACTCTGGAAGTCTATCGAGACATCCATGGATTATGTGGAGACTCTGAACTATTTCGATGCTGCCTTTGGACAGGTTGCAGAGAGTGCAGTCTCCCAGTGGGAAGACGCAGGAGCAGAATCAGCGGAAGCCTATTATAAGTCGTTCAGTGACCGTGCGAAACAGATTACCTCTAAAATGACCGGGTTCTCTGTGAAAGACGATGGAACCTTACAGGCAACGGGGCAGCCCAGTCTTGGTATTGATCCCGAGAAGCTGATGAACTATCAGGCCACCTTCGGTCAGATGGCATCCTCTATGGGAGTTACCGCAGAGACATCATTGAAGCTGTCGCAGGCTCTTACAGAAATCGGTGGAGATCTTGCATCCGTAAAGAACCTTGATTTTGACAAGGTTTGGAATGATATGGCATCCGGCCTTGCCGGAATGAGCCGTACACTGGATAAATACGGTGTTAATATCCGTAATGTAAACTTACAGCAGAAGTTAAATGAACTTGGTATTCAGGCAAATATCACGGCGCTGAATCAGAACGACAAGGCACTGCTGAGAGCAATCATCCTGTTGGACAGCACCAAATATGCTTGGGGAGATTTGGCTACTACGATCAACCAGCCTGCAAACCAGTTGCGATTGATTGAGAGCAACTTCCAAAACCTGTCCCGGACCATAGGTAACCTGTTCCTGCCGGCGGTGTCCAACGTATTGCCATATGTCAATGCTATGGTGATTGCCTTACAGAGACTGGCTACATGGCTGGGAAATCTGCTTGGAATTGATCTTAGCAAGGTTACATCATCCGTAGCCGATAGTAGTTTTGATTTCGGATCCATTGCCGATGAAGCCGAAGCGGCTACGGAAGCAGTCAATAAGCTGCAGAAGGGTATCCGTAAGTTTGATGAACTGGATGTGATTACCACATCTTCCGGATCCGGTTCCGGCAGCGGTGGTTTAGATTCCGGGCTGTTGGATGATGCTTTCAACAAATCCTTCGAGGAATATCAGAAAGCATGGGATGAAGCCTTTGCCAACATGGAGAATAAGGCACAGGATCTTGCCGATAAGATTGAGGAATTCTTCGCACCGGTGAAGAAAATCTTCCAGGATCTGTTCGATGGTGACTTTTTTGCCGCCGGACAGGATACCTCTAAGTTGGTGGCCGGAATCTTTAACTGGTTTGCTGATGCGATTGCAGCGGTGGACTGGTATAAAATCGGACACAACATTGGGGAGTTCCTTGATGGCATTGAATGGGGAGATGTATTTCTGGCAGTAGGCAACTTCTTGGAGACGGCTATTGATGCTGCAATAGAGTTATGGAAAGGAAGTTTTGATGCAGATCCGATTGCAACAACTATAGTTACTGCTTTAGGAATAGCCCATTTTACAGGATTGGATAAGATCCTTAAAGATAAAATAATAGAAGCTATTCCGACTACATTGGGAAGTAAAAGCCTTACTGTAGTTATAGGAGCAATTACGTGGATTTTTGGATTTAATATTGGCAAGTCATTAGGAAAAGCACTGTTTCCGGACGATAAGGAATATTATGATAATTTCACGTGGTTTGGCGAAGGTGGTTTCTTTGATACAATCGTCAATACTGATATTCCCACTCTTCTTGATGCGTGGGACAATCTGAATAAAGATATTACGGATAATGATTTATATAGAATACTCACAGGGACATTTTTCCTTCCAAAACACAGTACAATTGATGATGTCACAGAAAAAGTAAAATATTTTATAGACCTTTTCAAAACAGAAAAAGTTGATATAACAGACACTTTTGGAATTGCTTCGGCATTAAAAAATGCGGCACCACTCGTAGCAAATTGGTTTATGGAAGATGTTAAGCCTTGGCTTTCAAAAGAAAAATGGGACACTTTAGGGGACAATGCGAAAAAAGCACTATCTGATAAGTGGGATGAATTTACAGATTGGTGGGAAAATACAGGATTTGCAAAATGGTGGGATGATGTATCTTCTCATTTTTCAACAGAATCTTGGACTTGGGCAGGAATTGAAAAAGGTCTTTCACAGGCATGGGAGAATGCAGTTGCTTCTGCAAAAGGAATCTGGAACAGATTCGCAGAGTGGTTAAATGATAAGCTGAATTTCTCTTGGGATTCTGTAAGTCTTGCTGGCAAAGAAATTATCCCTAGAGGATCAATAAACCTTGGAAAAATTCCTAAATTTGAAAATGGCGGATATGTTCCCAGAAGTTTTAGTGTGTTTATGGCTGGCGAAAATGGGAAGCCTGAGTTGATGTTTACAAAAGGTGGAAAAACAGGTGTTGCACCTCCTAATGAAATTACAGGTATCATCAGTGCGATAGTTGATAGTACACAGCAGGAGATGGAACTGCTGCGTCGCCAAAATGAAATTTTATTGCAACTTCTTTCCAAACCAACAATTAGTAATGATGATGTATTCAGTGCTGCTAAGGCTGGATATAAGAGCGAAGCTCGGCGGCTGGGAGCACAGGGAAATCCGCAGATGGTTTGGGGATAAAACGTTGAAAGTAACCTCTCTATATGGTATATTTTAGATAAATATATTGTGTAGGGAGGTACTTATTATGGCTGCCATGTTGACATTACTTGCAATAATAGTAGGAGTTGTTGTACTAGATTCACTGTTGACGAAAGATAAAAAGCCGAAACATTTTGATTGCTGTCCAAACTGCGGTAGCAAACGGTTCCATGCTTTTGTCGAACAGGAAGTAATCAGCCAAGGGAAGGTGAAAACGACATATTCTGCGAATCTGAATCCTCTTAAGCCTTTCACTTTGGTTAATAAAAAGGAGAAGGTTGTAAGGCAGCCGATTACAAGAAATGTATCAAAGTTTGTATGTGACGACTGCGGTAATATATTTGGATAGGTAGTTACAAAAGAAGGGGAATCACAAATGAAGGGGAATCACAAATGAAAACCTTATATATTATTATATTGTTTATTGTTACGCTCATTTTAATGCACATTGAAGAAATAATACAATCGAGAAAGAAAGTTTCAAAAACTAAGAAAAGAATATTAAGACTTATCGTAACTATTGTAACGACGCTTGCTGGAGGAGTAGCATATGATTATACGAAAGGCATATGGTTTGAAGAAAGTAAGGAAAATGGTTTACTTCGAGGTTCAGTACCTTATTATGTAGAAACCAACGAACAGTATGGGAATTTTTGTATTGAATTAGAATCAAAAGGCGAAATCTCAGAGCAGGGTTTTCAAATATCAATAGGGTATGTTAATTCGGAGTATTCAGAGGTTATTGTTTGGGATTATTCTGAACCAGTATGGTTCAACTTTGAACCTATGGAATATGAGATTACCATTATGAGTCCCGATGGATCATATAATGAAACATATCCATGTACAGTTGGTAAGGATGGGGATACGTTATTGACATTGCCTATATATTGAAAAATTAAGAAACCACAGACAAGAGGGGAATTTTTATGAAGGAAAATGTTCTTGAACAAAGACCTAAAATAGTTACAAAAGGTGAGTATACTATTATAATTATAAGATATTTATATGCGAAATATCAAAATAAGTGCTATTTTGTACTTTCTTTAATTTTTTCATTTTTCATGATATGTGATTGTGAATCAGATTTGTTAATAAAAATAATATTATTTGCTTTGGTTTTTGCGATGTGGTTTTGCTTTTTTAAATTTGGAGGATTTTTTTTAAATAAAATATTAAATAAGAAAATTGGAAAAACAATAGGCATTAATTTATTCACACGAACTATACATATGAATGATATAACTTCTGGTGATAGTAATTCGATTATAAATGAGTTTTATAATGATTTTCTGAATATTGATTTAAAATTTTTGAATAGAAATGTTAAAACACTAACGCATCATATTATAATAGAACAATTTATAAAAAAAATGCAGGATAATGGATACAAAGTTGAAAAGAAATATGATGGTGAGATAGAATATACAAAAAAGAATGGGGAAAAAAGAAAAATAGATATATTAGGAAATTGTGATATATTTGTAGACAATAATAAATATACAATAAAAATAAAGTATAAAAAACAACGATATTTATATGAAACGGCGTACATTAGTAAAAATTTTAGTGATTATATTGCAAAAGTAATTCCAAAGAGATGTTTTTATAATGTTTATATTCCAAAAGAGTTATTGACTGCATTAAAGGAATAGTTCTGATGGTTAATTATCGAACCATAAACAAAATTTGATAGAGAAGTAGCGAATTAGGAGCAAAGAGTAGCATCTTCGGAGCCTTGAAAGAGCAGGCACTGGTGGTACACTTGCTCCTTTTATGTTCCAGCCAAAGATAACATATTTCCAAAATACAAAAGATCTATATCACGACAATAAATAACCAGTATGGAGGAATGAGTTATGTTAGTGGAGATTAGAATTGTAAACAAAGAAGAGGTAACGGTTATCACAAGTCTTGATGTTGCCGAAACATTTGGAAAAGAGCACAAGCGTGTATTGCAGGACATTAGGGAACTACGGTGCAGTGAGGAATTTGGAAAGCACAACTTCGTGCCCTCTTCTTACACATCCGTTCAGAATAAGGAATTGCCGATGTATTATATTACGAGAGACGGATTTACACTTCTTGCTATGGGTTATAATGGTGAGAAAGCGATGCAATTCAAAGAAGCTTACATCCGGCAATTTAATGAAATGGAAAAAGCACTACTCGGAAAGATAAAGGAACGTGAAAAAGGAATTGCTGTCAGACAGGCTCTGACAAAAGCAATTCAGCAGTCTGGCGAGAATGACCGTATGCATGGCCATGCGTATTCAACATATACGGATTTGATATATAAAGCAGTTCTGGGGAAAACGGCAAAGCAGTTAAGAGAGGAACTTGGAATTGGAAAACAGGATAACTTAAGAGACTTACTTTCCACAGAAGAATTAGCTAAGGTTAAATCTGTGGAAATGGTCGTAAGTGGTCTTGTGGACTGCGGCTGGGGATATAATGAAATCAAAGAATTTATTACCAATACAGAAAGAAAGCTGATTGTTGCAGCTTAGATATGGATAGAGCACTTACCTTCTGGTAGGTGCTTTTCTTATACAAAAAATTCCGACTGCCGCCAGATGGCAGCTGCTTACCAGAACAATTAGAGGTGGAGATCATGGCATATAGCGGATGGCTATTGAAAATTGGAAATTACACAGTGGATGAAGAGCGGTTCATCAAAGCTGAAAGCTACAGCCCTTATGACAACATGCAGGTACTGGATCCTTGGACGGATGCAAACGGCTATGAGCACATCAATGCCGTAGATCTGAAGGCTTTGAAGGTGGAGTTTGAAACACCGGCTGGACTCACGAATGATGACTTCAAAGAGTTCATGGATAGGATCCGTGAGAATTACGTGGAGGGTAAGGCACGAAAATGCATAGTTACAGCATATATCCCGGAATATGATGATTATGTGACCCAGCTTTGCTACATTTCTAATTTTCAACCGCAGATCTATGGAATATATGATGGGAAAATCCATTACAATTCGATTCGTTTTGCGATAATCGGAGGTGTGGCGAATGATTGAGTATAAGCACGAAGATCTCTTCCGGGATGGAACCGATAAGCAGCTGAGTATAGTGTCCTCTGATGGAAATGTGAATATCACTAATTCAGAGATCCATTACGAGCAGTTCGAGCTGAAGGAAAGCCTTTGCTCACAATCAGAATTGACCTTTGGGGCCTGCGAAGCCAGTCAGATAAAATTTAAGATATCGAATGTATTTACATCGATGGTGGGAATGCAGCTTGCAGTTACCACTACTTTAGAGGGGCAGAAGGATGCTCCTTTTTCTTTTGGAAAATATAGAGTTGTATCGGATAAACCAACTGCAGACCGCCGGTACCGAAATGTAACGGCTTATGATACCATGTACGACATCCTGAATGCAGAGGTATCCAGGTGGTATAACAGCCTTGCATTTCCGATGAAACTCAGGGCATTCCGTTACAGTTTTTGTGCCTATGTCGGCGTGGAGCAGGAAGAAATCACGCTGGTTAACGATGATATGGTAATAGAAAAAACCATAGATCCCGAAGAACTCTCGGGAAAGACAGTTATTGAGGCTATTTGTGAGATCAACGGCTGCTTTGGACATATCGGCAGAAATGGGAAATTACGGTATGTGGTGCTGGAGCAGATGATCGAGGGGCTGTATCCGGCGGATGATCTGTATCCATCCGATGACCTTTATCCTGCAGATCCGATGGGCACCACAGAGGTATCTCGTAGTCACTATATCTCTTGTCAGTATGAGGATTTTATCTGCCAGCATGTAGACAAATTGCAGATCCGCCAGGAAGAAAATGATATCGGGGCAATCTCTGGTACCGGTGATAACTGCTACATCATCGAAGATAACTTTTTAGCGTATGGCAAGTCTGCGGCAGACCTGCAGACCATCGCAGACAACGTCCTCAGCGTGATCGGTGTCGTATGGTACCGTCCGGCACAGGTGGAAGCCCGCGGCAATCCCTGCCTGGAGGTAGGGGATGGTATATTGTTGCACACAACTCGGGAGACCATTTATACCTACATCCTGCAGCGCACATTAAAAGGCATACAGGCACTTCGTGACAGCTATACGGCGGAGGGCGAGGAATACAGGACCGGACAGGTTAATGGACTGCAGAAGCAGATTATCCAGTTAAAGGGAAAAACCAACACACTGACTAGGACGGTGGATGAAACCCGTCTGGAAATGAAAGATATCAACCAGAATCTGTCCACGCAGATCAGCATCAATGCACAGCAGATACTTACCAAGGTATCCAAGGACAATATCGTATCTGAGATCAATCAGACGGCGGAGAGCATAAAAATCAAAGCCGAAAGGATAGATTTGGTTGGTATCGTCAATGCAGATGAGATGGTAGTAAAATATGCGACCATTGAGAACTTGAATATAACCAAATTGGAGTTAAACAACCTGATTGCTACCAAGGCGACTATTGATTCACTGAATGCTGTCAGTGGCCGCGTGGGGAGCCTGGAAGCAGATCATGTGACTACATCTGATCTGTCAGCCGTATCAGCCCGTCTGAGCAACGTGGAAGCCAACTATATCAGCGCCAGCACTGTAAAGGCAGACTACATGGAGGTATCCAACTGGACATCCTCTGGGGTGATTAAAGCGGACAGAATCAGCGCTGCGACTATCGTAAATAAGCTATCAAGCGTTGATCTGGTCAGCGTAAGAGCTATCGGTGTGTCGGGCTATATGAATTATAAGGGTACGGTAGTTGCGTGGAGAACAAAAACCATTAGTGGGACTGTTATTACTTATTTGGGGCCGGAGGATTAAGAATGAGCAATTTAGAAATCAAGGAATTTAGTCAGGCAATTACAAACTTTGTGGAAGCATCTCCGTTGCCGGAGGAAGTCAAGCGTATGGCATTACAGGAGAATTTGGCACGTCAGGAGCAGAAAGCCAGAGATGCATTACTGGCGGAAATTGCGGATCGGGATGCGGCCGAGGCGGCAACACAGGAGGAGGTGAAGCAGGATGCAGAGAGCGTATGACTGGGAAGAGAACTATTGGGAGAAT
>ERZ773194.1037-NODE-1037-length-32884-cov-5.212434_pt1 | contig 32884 bp, 21 predicted proteins | sample MGYA00511240_ERZ773194 | MGnify/ENA primary metagenome ERZ773194 (study PRJEB29015, sample SAMEA2737774) | human gut metagenome | biome: human gut; feature: human-associated habitat; material: faeces | place: China | collected 2012 ... | reverse complement strand
ACGGAGAAATACTTCTTGCCCTGCTCGATGCACTCCTTCTTATAGGTGCCGGCCACAGGATGCTGGAAGCGGGTGGGGTTGGTGGAGTTGCCGGTGATGGACACGTCCACGCCCTCATGGTGCATGATGGCCACGCCCTCGCGGACATCGTCCGCGCCGTAGCAGCGGACATTGGCCCGCTCCCCCTCGGAATAACGGATCTCCCGGACGATCTTCAGCTCGCTGGTATAATAGTCGAACTGGGTCTGCACATAGGTGAAGCCGTTGATGCGGCTGATGATCTGGGCGGCGTCCTTGCCCAGGCCGTTGAGGATCACGCGCAGCGGATTCTTGCGCACCTTGTTGGCCATTTCGGCGATCTTGATGGCGCCCTCGGCTGCGGCGAACGATTCGTGGCCGGCCAGGAAGGCGAAGCACTGCGTCTCCTCGCGCAGCAGACGTGCGGCCAGGTTGCCGTGGCCGATGCCCACCTTGCGGTCGTCGGCTACCGATCCGGGAATGCAGAACGCCTGCAACCCCTCGCCGATCGCCTCGGCGGCGTCGGCCGCATTCTTGCAGCCCTTCTTGATGGCGATGGCGGCGCCTACGACATAGGCCCACTTGGCGTTCTCGAAGCAGATCGGCTGCGTCTCCTCGCAGGTCTTGTAGGGATCGAGCCCCTTCTCGGCACAGATCGCCTTCGCGTCTTCCACGCCGTTTATCCCGTACTGAGCAAGTACAGCGTTGATTTTATCAATTCTGCGCTCGTAGCTTTCAAACAAACTTGCCATATCTCAATTTCTTATTATTCGGTTAAACAACGGTTATTCGTGACGCGGATCGATGTACTTCTTGGCCTCGGCGAAACGACCGTAGCAGCCCTTGGCCTTTTCGAGCGCCTCCTTGGGATCGATGCCCTTCTTCACGAAATCCATGAACTTGCCCAGATGCACGAACTCGTAGCCGATCACCTCGTCGTTCTCGTCGAGCGCCATGCGGGTGCAGTAGCCTTCGGCCATTTCGAGGTAGCGCGTGCCCTTGGCCAGCGTGCCGAACATCGTGCCCACCTGGCTGCGCAGGCCCTTGCCCAGGTCTTCGAGCGAAGCGCCGATGACCAGGCCGCCCTCCGAGAAGGCCGACTGGGTACGACCGTAGACGATCTGCTTGAACAGCTCGCGCATGGCCGTATTGATCGCGTCGCAGACCAGGTCGGTGTTGAGCGCTTCGAGGATGGTCTTGCCCGGCAGGATCTCCGATGCCATGGCGGCCGAATGCGTCATGCCCGAGCAGCCGATCGTCTCGACGAGCGCCTCCTGGATGATGCCGTCCTTGACGTTGAGCGTCAGCTTGCAGGCACCCTGCTGGGGTGCACACCAGCCCACACCGTGCGTCAAACCCGATATGTCCTTGATCTCCTTGGCTACAACCCACTTGCCCTCTTCGGGGATCGGTGCGGATTCGTGATTTGCACCCTTCTTAACGCAACACATCTGTTGCACTTCGTGTGAATAAATCATAACCGTTAAATTTTATTGAAATTCGTTGAACGTGTAACTATATTCCGCCGCAAAGGTAGTAATTTTGTTCGGTTCCCGCCATAGAAAACGGCGATTTTTCACTAATTTCGCCCCTCGAACGAATACTCCGGAACATGGTGATTCTCCCCGCAACCGAGGCCGATTTGCAGGCCGTCATCGAACTCGTCGCCCAGGGGCGCGCGGCATTGGCCCGTCAGGGCGTCGACCAGTGGCAGGACGGCTATCCCTCGCCGGAGACGATCCGGCGCGACCTGCTGCGCGGCGACGGACGCATCGTGCGCATCGACGGTGCGGCGGCCGCCTACGCCGCCTTCTTCTTCGACGGCGAACCGGCCTACGCCGGATCGAGGAGGGCGGCTGGGCCGCCGAAGGGCCTTATGTGGCGGTGCACCGGCTGGTCGTGGGCGAGCGCTTCGTGCGGCGGGGCATTGCCGCCGCGTTGCTGCGCGAAGCCGCCCGCGAGGCGCTCGTGCGCGGCATCCGCTCGTTCCGCATCGACACGCATCCCGACAACGGACCTATGCGTGCGCTGCTTGTGAGGGAGGGGTTCGCCTGTCGGGGCAAGGTGCGCTACGAAGCCGTGCGGCTGGCTTACGAGAAGCCGATCTTCGGCTGATCCGCTCAGGTACGTTACCGCCTCCGGTGACGGATGCCGGAATATTCGTGCGGATGATTTGAATCAAGGCGGCTATATCCCGTTTTGCACCGCCGCTCCTCCAAAGCGGGCTTTGTCCGAAGCCCCGCCCGGGCGGGGCCGATCTGCAAACGCGGCTTTGCCGCGAATGCTCCGACAGTCGGTCGTGTGCAGCGGCTCGGAAAACCGACGGGGTGCAGAGTTGTATACAGCTGCCTGAATTTTCCTGCCGCCTTTTACCTTACGCGAAACATACGGATGAAAACGACCTACACCCACCTGCTGTTCGACCTCGACGGTACGCTGACCGACCCCATGGAGGGGATCACACGATCGGTGCAGTACTCCCTGCGCCATTTCGGCATCGAGGTGACCGACCTGCGCAGCCTGACGCCCTTCATCGGGCCGCCGCTGGCCGAGTCGTTCCGCGAGTTCTACGGCTTCGACGACGGACGCATCCCCGAGGCGATCCGCCTGATGCGCGAATATTTCAGCGAACGGGGCTGGCGCGAGAACCGCCTCTACGACGGGATGCCGCAGCTGCTCGAACGTTTGTGCGCATCCGGACTTACGCTGGCGGTCGCCACGTCGAAACCGGTCGTGTTCGCCCGGCGCATTCTCGACCATTTCGATCTGGCGCGCTATTTCGCCTTCGTGGGCGGCGCCGAACTCGACGGCAGCCGGCAGGCCAAAGCCGACGTGATCGCCCATGTATTGCAGGGGTTGGGCGGCGTCGATCCGGCGACTTGCCTGATGATCGGCGACCGGCGCCACGACGTCGCGGGAGCGGCCGCCGCCGGCATGGATTCGTGCGGCGTGCTGTGGGGCTACGGAAGCCGTGCGGAGCTGACCGGGGCCGGAGCGACCCGTATCGCCGCCGATCTCGGCGAGTTGGAACGGATCGTAACCGGTCGGTGAGCGGCAGCGGCCCGTGCGCTACTCCTGCCGGACGGCCTCGAAGAAGGGCTTCATGCGCTGCGGGTCGCCCACTGCCCAAACTACGTCGCCCGCGCGGAGCCGTTCGCCGGCGGAGGGATTCGTCACCGGCCCTTCGGGGCGTTCGATGCCCAGCACCAGCGCCGAGGCGCGGCGGCGTACCTCCGCTTCGCCGAGCGTCGTACCGTCGAGCGCCGACCGGGCAGGCAGGGTGTAGGAACCTATCCGCAGAGCCGTGGCGGTCTTCTCTTCGCGGCGGCGTTTGCGTTCCGACCGCTGTTCGTCCAGTACGCGGTGGAAGATGCGGAACTCTTCGTCGGTGCCTACGACCGTCAGACGATCGTAGGGAAAAAGCATCGTATGGCCGTCGGGGAGTTGCAGCCGGCGTTCGCCGCGGCGGATGGCCACGACCGTGACGCCGTAGCGGCGGCGGAAGTCGATCTCGCGGAGCGTCCGTCCTGCGACGATCGATTCGGCCGCGACGCCGAATTCGGCCATGTGGAGCTGCTCGAACGGCAGCTGCCCTTCATTCAGCGGCCGTTCTGCATCGGCCGTGTCGTCGCCGCCGAAGTTCTCGCGCAGACGCTCCTCCATTTCGAACGAACGGCGGCGGAGCCGTTTCGAGAAGACGATGCCGGTGAGCAGCGCCAGCGACACGGCGAAGCCCATGCCCGAAGCGGTGTCGAACAGCGACGCCACGACGGTCATCAGAATCCCGATGCAGAGCAGGCATTTGATGAGAATGAGCGAGACGAGCGGCCCGCGGTTGAATTTGCTGTCGTTCCACAGCTGTCGGAATTCGGGCGAGCGGTTGCCCTGCCGGAGCACGACGAGCAGGATCGGCGCCAGCACGGCGAGGATCGCCGCCAGACTCACCGCAGCGCCCGTCCGACCCGGAATCCGCGCCTCGATCCACGGTGCGGCGTAGCGCAGGAAGGCCGCTTCGGCGAAGATGCAGAAGACCAGATAGAGTGCGCCGGGCAGCATCATGCGCCGCAGCAGCCGCAGCCAGGTGTTGTGGCGGCTTTCGGGGCCTGCGCCCGATGCGTAACGCGCCAGCGACCGCTGCCATTTGGCAGGCAGGTGCCGTTCGAGATAGTCGCAGGCGGGGTCGGCGGCCCGCATCATGTAGGGCGTCAGGAAGGTCGTGACGACCGATACGGCCACGATGACGGGATAGAGGTAGTCGTCGGTCACGTGTAGCGTCGTGCCCAGGGTGGCTATGATGAAGGCGAACTCGCCGACCTGCGTGAGCGAGAATCCCGACTGCACGGCTACGCGCAGCGGTTGTCCCGATACGAGCACGCCGAGCGTGGCGAAAGTCGCCTGTCCGGCGAGTACTACGACCGTGAGCAGCACGATGGGGCCAGCGTAGCGCACGAGCAGCGCCGGTTCGATCATCATGCCTACCGAGACGAAGAAGATCGCGCCGAAGAGGTTCTTGACCGGTTCGACCAGTCGTGTGATCCGTTCGGCTGCGACCGTTTCGGCCAGGAGCGATCCCATGACGAAGGCGCCGAGTGCAGCCGAGAAACCGGCCTTGACGGCGATCATCACCATCCCCAGACACAGGCCGAGCGCCACGATGAGCAGCGTTTCGTCGTTGAGCAGCCGTTGCAGCCGTTTGAGCAGCGTGGGGATCAGGTAGATGCCCAGCAGCGACCAGAAGATCAGGAAGGCTCCCAGTTTGAGGATGCTGCCCAGCATCTCGGCGCCTTCGAACTGCTTGCTCACGGCCAGCGTCGAGAGCAGCACCATCAGCACGACGCCCACCAGATCCTCGACCACGAGGATGCCCAGCACCACGCCCGTGAAGCGCTGTCCGCGCAGCCCCATGTCGTCGAAGGCCTTGAAGACGATCGCCGTCGACGACATCGAGAGCATCCCTCCCAGGAAAATGCTGCTCATGTGGGAGAAACCCAGCGACATGCCCGTTCCGTACCCCACGAACATCATTCCCGCCACGATCGTCACGGCGGCCGTGACGGCCGTGCCGCCCACGCTCAGCAGTTTGCGGAACGAGAATTCGAGTCCCATGGCGAAAAGCAGGAAGATGACGCCGATGTCGGCCCACACGCGGATGCTCGACGCATCGGAGACGGTCGGGATGAACGATACCGAAGGGCCTGCCAGCACGCCGGCCACGATGTAGCCGAGGATGACTGGTTGGCGCAATCCCTTGAAGACGAGCGTAGAACAGCCGGCGGCGACGAGGATGATCGCCAGGTCGGAAATGAGCGGTGCGATGGCGGACATGAGGCGTAGGTTGAACCGGTCGGAGGCCGCGGGCGGGCCGTAGGGTGCCGTCGCCGCCGGCCGGAGGTTTCCGACTGCAAAGATAGGCAATCGGATGCAATGTTGTGCGCGCGGTGCGCGCTTCCGCGGAAAGAGGATTCGTTGCGCGAAGCGCTGCGGCGCTCCGAACGAACGATTCCCTCGTTCCGTCCGGAACGAGGGAATCGCCGCCTTTCATTCTCGATTCGGTCGCACGGGGGTTAGACGGCCTCCACCACCGTCACCTCGATACCCTGACTGCGCAGTTGCGCGAGGGTGTGGGGCGAGACGTTGCTGTCGGTGATGATCTGGTCTACGTCGCTCAGGTCGCAGATTTTGCTGAACCCGCGGCGGCCGAACTTCGAGCTGTCGGCCAGCACGATCGTTTTCTGTGCGGTGCGGATCATGGCGCGGTTGAGGCCCGCCTCCATGAGGTTGGTCGTCGAGAGCCCGTATTCGAGGTCGATACCGTCCACGCCCAGGTAGAGTTTGCTGCACGAGAAGTCTTGCAGCATCCGTTCGGCATAGACCCCGACGGCCGAGACCGAGGTGTTGCGCACCATGCCGCCCAGCTGCACCACGTCGACGTTGTGGTCGCGCACGAGGATCGGGACGATGTTGACCGCCGAGGTGATGACCGTCAGCCGCCCCTGCGCCTTGATCTCGCGGGCCAGGAAGAGCATCGTGGTTCCCGACGCGATGAGGATCGAGTCGTCGGGCGTGACGAGCGACGCGGCGCGGATGCCGATGGCACGCTTCTCGGCGGCGTTGTGTTTCTCCTTTTCGTTGACCGGACGGTCGTTGATATAGGGATTGATCAGAATGGCGCTTCCGTGGGCGCGGTAGAGCATCTTCTTCTCTTCGAGCAGCGTGAGATCCTTGCGGATCGTCACCTCCGACACTTTGAGCCGTTCGGCCAGAGCGGCGACGCTTACCGAGCCCTGCTGTTGCAGCAGATCCATGATGAAATCGTGTCTTTCGGCCAATGTCATAATCGTATCATTAGATATATATTTAAACAAAAATAGTGATTTTCTCGGAATCGGTCAAGCGAAATCCGAAATTGTTGCTCCTTTCTCTGTTACTGCGCGCGCATGTGCGCTTCGTTCGTTCCGGATATTCGGCGGGCCGCGCACTTTTTTTCCGCGGCGGGCTGTCGGGGGGGGGCTTCCGCTGCCGGAATGGCGGGAGTTCGGGAGCGGGAATACTCCGAAACACAACGGAAACCAATCCGGGATTCTCTTTTCTTGCACTTCGGGTTGACAAGATCGAAAGAATTGATTACCTTTGCCTTTCGGGTAACCGCAAAACCCGCGGGGAGCCGGCAGGGCGCCGGGCCTTCGCAAACCGCTAACCTGACTTACGACATGCAAAGTTTTACTCCTGAAGTACAGAAACGCTTCAAGTACTGGCAGATGCGCACGCTCATCGCCACGATGATCGGTTATGCGCTCTTCTATTTCGTCCGCAAGAACTTTTCGCTGGCCATGCCGGGGCTCGAAGCCGACCTGGGTATTTCGAAAACCAGCCTGGGTATTTTCCTTACGCTCAACGGGCTGGTCTACGGCCTTTCGCGTTTCGTCAACGGTATTCTGGCCGACCGGCTCAACGCACGCTTCTTCATGGCCACGGGACTCGCGCTCTGCGCGCTGGCCAATTTCGCCTTCGGTTTCGGCGTCGACGTGAGCGAGTGGATCACGGGCGAGAGTTCGGGTTCGCAGTTCAACAATACGCTGATCCTCTTCATGGGCGTCATGTGGGTGGTCAACGGCATGTTGCAGGGGACGGGCTTCCCGCCCTGCGCGCGGCTGCTCACCCACTGGATTCCGCCCAAGGAGCTGGCCACCAAGATGTCGGTGTGGAACACCTCGCATTCGATCGGCGCGGGACTGGTCGTCATCCTCTGCGGCTACATCATGAGCCACATGGGTACGGGCGACGCCCATGTCGGCGCATGGCGCTGGTGCTTCTGGATTCCGGCGGGCATTTCGTTCGCCGGCGCGATCGGACTTTTCATTTCGCTGCGCGACACGCCCACTTCGGTGGGACTGCCCGAACTGCCCGGCACCGAGAGCAAAAAGAGCGGGGACGCTCCGTCGGCGGCCGACAAGGCCTTCCTGCGCCGCAAGGTCTTCGGCAATCCGCTGATCTGGATTCTGGCCTTCGCCAACTTCTTCGTCTACATCGTCCGTTTCTCGGTGCTCGACTGGGGCCCCACGCTGCTGAGCCAGTCCAAGGGGGTCAGCATGAGCCACGCCGGCTGGCTGGTGGCGATGTTCGAGATCGCCGGCATCGTGGGGATGCTGGTGGCCGGCTGGGCGACCGACAAGTTCCTCGGCGGACGCGCGCACCGCACCTGCGTCTTCTGCATGGCGGGTGCGGCGCTGTTCATCTTCCTCTTCTGGCAGCTGCCCGTCGGCGCGCCGCTGTGGCTGACGTTCCTTTTCCTGATGATGGCCGGTTTCTGCATCTACGGGCCGCAGGCGCTCATCGGCATTGCCGCCGCGCAACAGGCTACCAAGAAGGCGGCCGCCACGGCCAACGGCTTCACCGGCCTGTTCGGCTACGCCTCGACGATCGTGTCGGGTGCCGGACTGGGCTATCTGGCGCAGCACTACGGCTGGAATCACGCCTACATCGCCATGATCGCCATGGCACTCGTCGGCATGGCGGTCTTCCTGCTGATGTGGGGCGCCGGACGCGACGGGTACGAGACGGATGCCGAATAACGTCGGTCTGCGACGGTCGTTTTCTCGTTTCGGCGTAGTCCGGGCGGATTCGGGACTCGTGCTCGGCCTGGCGAAAACGTTTTGCATAGGACACAGGGGGGGTATTCTCGGAATGCACCCGCCCCTGTCGGTTTTCGGGGTACGCCCGATCTTCGCGGAACCGCTTCGGCTTCTCTCTCCGACCGATTCCGGACGTCTCGGCCCGACCTCTCGCCGACGGTGAACACGGACTGTCCGCCAAGAGCCCCGCAAGGTGTTTTTGCGGATTGGAGTTTGGGTCTCCGATCGCGCTTGAAAAATAATCGGTATAAAATTTTGAAAAATGCCTGATTTTTTCATATATTTGCGCAAACGATTGTGCAAGCTCTCCGGCTTCGGTATCCGAATCTCCGATACGAAATCGGCCCCGCTCGGAAGGGCGGTCGGGCGGTGAAGGCTGCAAGAAGGCGCTTTCGGTCGGTGCGATGCGGAAGGGCGGGCGGTCGCGGAGGATTTTTATCCGGCTGTCTTGCATCGCGTTTTGTGCGGAACGGCGGTGCAGACGCCGTACGGGAAACCTGAACTGATCTAACCTGAATGTATATGAAGCGAATTTCTATGATTCTGTTTGCCGCGGCGCTGTTGCTGCCGTGGTGCGCCGGCGCCGCAGCGCCGGAGAAAGGGGCTGTCCCCGTCATTTTCGAGACCGACATGGGCAACGACATCGACGATGCGCTGGCGCTCGACCTGCTCTATAAGGGCATGGACGCCGGCCATATCCGTCTGATCGGCGTGAGTCTCAACAAACGCAGTTCGACCTCGTTCGAGTTCATCGACCTGATGAATACATGGTACGGCTATCCCGATATTCCGATCGCCTACACGCCCCGGGCGGTGGACAACAAGGATCGGGACTATACGACGCCCGTCTGCGAATTGAAGGCCTCCGACGGCAAACCGCTCTTCAAGCGCAGCCGCAAGCCCGGCAGCTGGGAGGATCCGGTGGCGATGTACCGCCGGCTGCTGGCGGCCGAGCCCGACAATTCGGTCGTGGTCGTCTCGGTGGGCTTTTCGGGCAATCTCGCGGCGCTGCTCGCCAGCGATGGCGACGACGTGTCGCCGCTCACGGGCCGCGAACTGGTGGCGCGCAAGGTGAAGTATTTTTCGGTCATGGCGGGCAGCTTCGGGGTGAAGAAGCGCGCCGAGTACAACGTCATCAACGACATTCCGGCCGCGCGCAAGTTCTTCGCAGAGTGCCCCTCGCCGATCGTGCTGACGCCCTTCGAGATCGGCAAGCAGGTGGTCTATCCCGGCCGCAGCATCGCCGAAGATTTCGGTTGGGCGGAGCATCATCCGATGGTCGAAGCCTACAAGGCCTATCACGAGATGCCCTACGACCGTCCTACGTGGGACGTGATCGCAACCTACTACGTCCTGCCGCACGAGCCGTCGTCGCTCACGCTCAGCATCCCCGGCCGCATTACGGTCGACGAGCAGGGCTTCATCTTCTTCACGCCCGACAAGGCGGGACAGCACCGCTACATCACCGCTTCCGACCGGCAGGCGGGCATGATTCTCGGTTATTTCCTGCGTGCGCTGCCCGAACGGCCGCTGCGTTACATGCGATAGTCTGAGCAAAGAGGCGCAGATGCACCTCGTCTGCACCTCTTTTTAACCTTAAAACTTCTTAAAATGGAACAATTAACCTCATTGAAACCGATGAGGCAGAGGGGGGGGGAATTCTACGACTCCTGTCCCTGGCTCTGTTGCTCGCCGTAGTTTCCGGGGAAGCCGCAAAGGCTCAGTCCCGGATGGTCGAAGGCACCGTTGTCGGTCGTGAAGGCAGTCAGGCCGCCGTGCCGTTGGTCGGCGTGGCGGTGGTGGTGAAGGGGTCGCTCCGAAACCATGCCGTCACCGATTTGCAGGGACGTTACTCGATCCGCGTCCCCTCTTCGACCGACACGTTGCAGTTTACCTATCTGGGTTATAAACCGTTGGAGCGGGTGGTCGGTTCGCGCACCCGCCTCGATGTGGAGATGCTCTCCGAATCGCAGCAGGTCGACGCCGTGGTGGTGATGGCGCTCGGACTGACGCGCAAGGAAAAAAGTCTGGGCTACGCCGTTTCGACGGTCGGCTCCGAAGACCTCAACAACACCGTCACGAACAACTGGCTCAACGGGATGGCCGGGAAGGTGGCGGGTCTGAATTTCGACACTTCGTCGGCCGATCCCGGCGGATCGATTCGCGTGACGCTGCGCGGCGAGGGGTCGTTGGCTTATGACAAGAACGAAGCGCTGTTCGTTGTCGACGGCGTGCCGATCAACAGCGGCATGACCTCCAATACCGAGAACGGCTCCTACGGCAGCACCGTCAGTACGATCGATTACGGCAACGGCGCTTCGGATCTCAATCCCGACGATATCGAGTCGGTATCGGTCTTGAAGGGCCCCGCAGCCACGGCGCTCTACGGGTCGCGCGCAGCCAACGGTGCGATCATCATCACCACCAAGTCGGGACTCAAATCCGGAGGGCTGCGCGTGACATTCAATTCGAATGTCACGCTCGAACAGGCCGGTTTCTGGCCCGATTTCCAGGAGGAGTACGGATCGGGCGTCTATGAGTCGGCGCAGATCGACGGCGTGACCACGCCGCCCGAATACTCCTACTGGAACGTGGCGGCCGACAAGAGCGACACGGGGCAGAAGATCACCCGCTATCACGCCCGTTCGTCTTTCGGCGAGCGCTACGATCCCTCGAAGATGCGCTACATCTACTCGTCCCGCAACTGGGATACCGACGAGTATACGCGCAAACCGTGGGTGGCGCAGGACTGGTACAAAGGATTCTTCCGTACGGGCGTCACCTATTCCAATTCGATCTCCATCGAGGGCGGCAACGGCAAGGGCAATTCGGCCCGCGTGTCGTTCAAGGACATGCGCAACGACTGGATCGTCCCCAATACGGGTTACGAGAGCCAGAATCTCAGCTTCTCCTTCTCGACCCGCATTTCCAAGGCCGTTACCGTGAGCGGTAAGGCCAACTACTATCGCAAGAACAGCGACAATCTTCCTTCGGCCGGTTACAGCACGGCTTCGCCGCTCTATGCGCTGATCTGGAATCCTTCGTCGGTGAGCGTCGACGATATGTACGCCGAGTGGAGCGAAGGGCGTATCGCGGCCATGAATGCCGCAGGAACGACCGGATCGGGCAATCTGATCAACCCCAGCAGCGACAATCCCTATTTCATGGTTTACGAGCAGCTCAACACGCAGGATCGCGACCGCGTGTACGGCAACGTCTCGGTGAACGTCAATATCTGGCGCGAAAAGCTGACGCTCATGCTGCGCGGCGGCATGGATCTCAACAACGATTTTCGCACGCAGCGCAAACCGCAGTATTCGATCGGGCACACTAAGGGGTGGTACCGCGAGCAGACGGTGCGCAATTTCGAGATGAACACGGATTTCATGTTCAACTACAAGGACTCGTTCGGCGACTTCCATCTTTCGGCGGCGTTGGGCGGCAACCGGATGTATCAGAAATTCCAGAATGTGACGCAGACGGCCGAGAATCTTCAAGAACCCGACGTCTTTCTGCTGGTCAATGTCGACGGACGGTTGCTGTCGTCCAACACGCGGCGTGAAAAGGGGGTGAACAGCCTCTACGGTTATGTGAACCTCAGTTGGCGCGACATGCTGTTTCTGGATCTGACGGCACGCAACGACTGGTCGAGTACGCTGGCGCCGGGCAACAACTCCTATTTCTATCCTTCGGTGGGAGTCAGCTTCCTGCTGGACGAGGCGCTCGGTTTTCGGGAACGCGCACCGTGGGTCGACATGCTGAAACTGCGCGGATCGTGGGCCAATGTGGGCAACGATACCGACCCCTATCAGCTGACGGCCATTTACAGCAACAGCGATTTCCAGGGAGGCTATCGTCTTTCGAGCGCGATCCAGAACTACAACATCAAACCCGAGAACATCGAGAGCTGGGAGACCGGCATCGAAGCCCGTCTCTTCGGCGGACGCATCGGACTCGACGTGGCGTATTACGATTCGACGACGACCGACCAGATCATCACCGTTCCCGCCGACTGGGCCACGGGTGCGGCATCGAAACTCATCAATGCGGGCGAGGTCAACAACCGCGGTGTGGAGGTGGCGCTCGATCTGCGTCCCGTCGAGACGAAGAACTGGCGCTGGGACATCGGTCTCAACTGGTCGAAGAACTGGAACAAGCTGGTGGCGTTGGCGCCGGGCGTGGAGATGTGGCAGCTCAATTCGAAGCTGACGGTCGGCTCGACGGTCTTCACCTACGCCTATCCGGGCGGTGTGCTGGGACGCCTTTACGGAATCGGCTACGAGACGGCGCCCGAGGGAAGTTTCTACGTCGACGAGGCCGGGAAGTTCGTGGATTGCTCCGGAGCCAGGATCATCGATGCCGAAACAGGGAATCCCGTGCTGACGGAGACGCTCAAAGATCTGGGCAGCATCTATCCCAACTACAAGGCGGGTCTGAACACGCGGCTCAGTTACAAGGGACTGTCGCTGGCGATGACTTTCACGGCGCAACAGGGCGGACGGGCCTATTCGGTGACGAGCGCCGTGCTCTCGACGCTGGGCAAACTCGAAAATTCCCTGCCGGGTCGTTACGACGGTCTGATCGCCGACGGGGTCAATCTCCATGCCGACGGAACCTATTCGAAGAACCGTACGGTGACCCGGAATGTCGTCGAATATTACAACCTCTATGCGCAGTACCGCAACAACATTGAGCAGCACGTCTACTCGACTTCGTTCCTGAAACTCAAAGAACTGCGGCTGGATTACAGTTTTCCCGAACAGATCTGCCGCCGGCTGCGTGTGGTGCGGTCCATTCAGCTGGGCTTCTTCGCCACGAACCTCTTCTGTTGGACGAAGTGGCCGCAGTACGATCCGGAAGTGGCGTCGTGGGCCGGCGGGTCGCTCTCGAAGGGTGTCGAGACCGGCGGCTATCCGATGACGCGGACTTACGGATTCAATCTTAAACTAACCTTCTGACGCGATGAAAACGATACGATTCAAATGCTATGCGGCGTGCTGCATGGCGTTTCTGGGGATGGGCTGTACGGCTTCGTTCGAGGAGTACAACACCAATCCCAATCAGATGGAAATGTGGGAGATAGGCCCCGAAAGCCTGTTGGAGAATCTGGTGTTCAAGGAGTTCGAATGCCTGCTCCACCGCACGTGGTACATCAACGGAGAACTGATCCAGTACACGGTGTCGGGTTCGTCGCTCAATGCCTTCCATCGTTACGTGATTTCGAACGGCGTTCCCTCCGACCACTGGGCCACGCAGTTCCAGTGGGCGGCCACGGCCGACCACATGTATCGCCTGGCGTTGGAACAGAACGACGTCAACTGCCAGGCCATCGCGCTGACGATGCGCGCCTTCTGCATGGCGCACTGCACCGACGGTTTCGGCGACGTCCCCTTTACGGAGGCGTTTCAGGGACGCGACGGCCTCGCCCAGCCGCTGTTCGATACGCAGCGGTCGATTTACGAACGGCTCTACGAGGATTTGGAGTTGGCCAACAGCCTCTACGATGTTTCGAAATCGCTCAAATCGCCTTCGCGCGACCTGCTTTACGGCGGCGACATGGCCAAATGGAAGCGGTTCACCAATTCGCTGCACCTGCGGCTGCTGATGCGCTGCATCAACCGCGACGGGGAGTTGGGCATATCGGAACGTATCCGTTCGCTCGTTTCGCAGCCGACGCTCTATCCGCTGTTCGAGAGCAATGACGATAATGCCACGCTCTTCTATACGGGTGTCGTGCCTTTCGTCAACTATTTCAAGAATACCACCTACGAGAATTTCACCACCTACGGCCGTCGGGCCTCCGCATCGTTCGTAGACCGCATGGCTGCCATCGGCGATCCGCGGCTGTCGATCTATTTCGTGCGCCGCGGCGACGCATGGGGCGGCTATCCGAGCGGCGAACCGGTCGACGAGACGACTACGACCGAGAACGTGGCCAATCTCAACTGGGAGGTGCTGGCGCAGAGTACGTCGCCTTTTTCGGTGATGCGCTACGACGAAGTGCTTTTTCTGCTTGCGGAAGCCGCGCAGCGCGGCGTGATTGCGGGCGTCGGGGCCGAGGAGTATTACGAAGCGGCGATCCGCGCTTCGATCGGTTACTGGCACGGCGTCGATACGTCGGGCGCCGAGTTGCCCGAAAGCGTGATCGAGGCCTATCTGCAAAATGTCGCCTACGACGGGACGTTGCGCTGTATCATCGAACAGAAATACATCGCCCTGTTCTGGTGCGGTATGGAGGCGTGGAACGAGTATCGCCGCACCGGATATCCGGAGCTGACGATCGGGTCGGCGACGAGCAACGACCATATTCTGCCCACGCGTTTCGAATATCCGGTCAACACCTCCACGACCAACCCGGTGAATTATGCACAGGCAGTCGCGCGTCTGGCCGAGTCGTGGCCCGGCGGCGGCGACAACATGCGCACGCCCGTGTGGTGGAGTTTGCAGGCGGCGCGACAATCCCAAAAACCTTGAAACGATGAAGACGATACACTATTTGCTCCTTGCCGCCGGCCTTTGCGTGCTGACGTCCGCCTGCGACGACGAGTCGTCCGAAGGGGCGCGTTTGACGTTCGAACCGGCGCTCGAATCGCTCGAATTTACGACCGAAGGAGGTTCGCAAACTTTTCTGCTCTACTCGAATGTCCCCGAATGGTCGATTCGTTGCCGTTACGGCGACGAGTGGATCGACGTGTGGCCCGCCGAGGGCGATTTCGACGGGCGTTTCTCGGTGACCGTCGACGAGAACGACCGTGCCGAGTTGCGCTACGACCATTTGGAGATCTATGCCGGCGGCGAACTGATGCGCACGCTCGAAGTGCGGCAGCAGGCGCCCGCGCCTGCGATTGCGACGAATTTTACCGAAAAACAGGTGGCGGCGTCTGCTGCTTCGTTCGACGTGTTGGTGACCTGCAACGCCGAATGGCGTGCCGAGGTGTCGCCGGAGGACGAGGCATGGCTCTCGCTGGGCGAACGTACCGCCACCCGGTTGAATGTCGTTTGCGCGGTCAACGACACGGGTGCATCGCGCGAGGGCGCGGTGCGGCTCTACATTCCCGGAACGGCGTGCGAAGTGTCGCTCGCCGTGAAACAGTCGAACAACTAAACAATGAGAACCGATTATGAAACGCTGTTATAAAATTGCCCTTTGCTGCCTCTTCGTCCTCTTGGGCGCGGTTGCCTGCACGGACGATCCCGTGCAGGAGGCTCTGTCCGACGACGGGCGTTTGGTTACGGGGTTCTGGATTGCGTCGCCGCTGCCGGTTCACGCCGGTCAGACATTGACGATGCTGGGAACGGGGTTCGCCGAAGGCGATGTCGTCCGTTTCGAGAGCGGAACCGGCAGCTTCGAAAGTCCGCTCGCACAAGTCTCCGAGAGCTTTGCCTGCACGACCGTTCCGGCCGGCATGGCTTCGGGCGGTTACGACCTGACACTGGTGCGAGGGGCGGCATCGCAACGTCTGGCGCGAGTGAACCTGCGCATAACGCTCGATCCGACACGGATTCCCGACCGCGAAGGGGCGACGATCAAGGGCGTCGTCTACTGCGGATTGGAACCTGTGGCCGGCGTGCGCGTGTCGGATGGTTTCGAGACCGCCGTGACCGATGCCGACGGTTACTATTGGCTCGCGTCCGACAAGCGGCAGGGGTATGTGTTCGTCTCGTTGCCGTCGGGTTACGAGGCCGAGAGCACCGACACGACCGCTCCGGCTTTCTGGGCGCCGCTCGCGGAGGCGGCGGATGTCTGCGAGCAGCACGATTTCGAGTTGCGCCGCGTCGATCAGTCGCGCCATGTGATGATCGTGGCCGCCGACCTTCATCTGGCCAACCGTCCCACGGCGACGGGCGACCTCCGGCAGTTCGCCGAGGGGTTTATCGCCGAGACGACGGCCTTCGCTTCGGCACAGAGCGTGCCTACCTATCTGATGGTGTTGGGCGACATGACGTGGGACGAGTTCTGGTACTCCAATCTTTACAGCCTGAGCAACTACCGCACCACGATGCAGGGGTATCCCGTGCCGATCTACCACACGATGGGCAACCACGACAACGATCCCTATTTCGCCGGTGATTTCGCCGCCGAAGCGGCCTACCGCAAGGCGTTGGGTCCGACCTATTACTCGTTCGACGTGGGCGAAGTGCACTACGTCATGCTCGACAACACGGTTTACATCAATACGGGCGGCACCGAAGGTTCGATGGGCAAACGCAACTACCACTCCTATGTGACCGACCAGCAACTGGCATGGCTGCGCGACGATCTGGCGGCCTTGCGCGACAAGTCGCAGCCCGTGGTCGTGGGGATGCACTGTCCGGCGATGAACAACTACAACGCGGCGTTCGAGAATAGGGAGAGTTTCAATCCCGCGGGGAAAACGCAGGAGTTGTTCGATTGTTTCAAAGGATTCTCGGACGTCCACTTTCTGACGGGACATACCCATTACAATGCCAATATGGAGCGGGGAGCGATTTTCGAACACAATGTCGCCGCCGTCTGCGAGACGTGGTGGTGGGCCGGCAAACTGTCGGGCGTCGGGGTTTGCAAGGACGGGTCGCCGGCCGGTTACGCCGTTTACGAGGCCGATGGCCGCGAGCTGAACTGGTACTACAAGGGTGTCGGTCAGGATCGCGACAAGCAGTTCCGCACCTACGACATGAACAAGGTGCGTGAATTCTACACGCCGGCCGTGATCGAGATTCTCTCGCAATGGCCGCGGCGTGCGGACGACGGTGCGGGCGACGACTATTTCGACGTGGCCGACAATACGGTCTTCATCAATGTCTGGAACTGGGATTCGCAGTGGACGCTCCGCGTGACGGAGAACGGCCGCGAGTTGCCCGTCGAACGGGTGTGGCATCGTGATCCGCTGCATACGATCTGTCTGGACTATGCGCGGATTCTGAACGGGCTCGATCCAGTCAACGACTGGGAGTCGCTGCGTCACTCGCACATGTTCCGTGTCGTGGCTTCGTCGCCGCGCACATCGTTGCATGTCGAGGCGACCGACCGTTTCGGCCGCCGTTACGAGGAGACGATGCGCCGCCCCAAGGAGTTTACTGCGGATATGAACTGATAAAGCGAAGAGACGATGAAAAATAATCCATTTCTATCTATTCTCATCCCGCTTTGGGGAGTTGTCTCCTTGCTGGCGGGGTGTGCCGACGGCGGCGATGCGGTGAGCCTGTTGCAGGTCAGCGCCGCGAGGGTCGAGGTCGGAAAGAACGGACTGACCGCCGACGGCCGCATCCCGTCGATCGAGGTCGAGTCCGACGGTTACTGGCGCGTGTTCGCGGAGTCCTCCGCCGCGTGGGTGCGGACCGATCCTTCGGCTGCTTCGGGGAGCTGTACGGTGACGTTGAGCGTGGAGGCCAACGACGGCCCGGCCCGGACGGCCGTGCTGCGGATCGGCTGCGGCGACGGTACGACGCAAGAGGTTGAGGTGCGTCAGGAGGGCGCCGGCTCCCGCTTGCGCTACTATGAAGATTCGTTCGGCGCCGGTGCCGACGAGGCCGTCGCACCCTCCGATTACGAGGATTTCCGCATCGCGGGCTGCGGTGCGCTCGAAACGGTCTACGGGGCCGAACGGGCGACGGTGGCCGCCGACGCTCCTTCGACGGGATACGAAGGTGCGAGCGGCGGCGGGAATATCGTCCTGGCTGCGGGCGGACTCTTTACGCTGGGACCGGTCGATGTGAAGGGTGCGCTCGATCTGCGCTTCTCGACGGGGCTCTATCTGCCTTCGGCCGAAGCGGCCGGAAGCGTGCGGTTGCAGGCCAGCCGCAATGCGACGCAATGGATCGACGTGCCGTTCGCGGTCGCGCCGGAGGCAGGGTGGAGTTGTCCGATGACCGCTTTCTACATTGCCGAAGACGTGACGCAGCTCTGGTTCCGGCTCTCGACCGGGGCCGATGGCGTGCGGATCGACGATCCGGCACTCGTCGAGGGAGAGGAAGCCGAGGGAGAATTGCTCGAACTGGGCGGGGAGCTGGCTGCACCGGAGGGGCTCGAATGCGTGATCGCCGAACGGTCGCTCACCTTCTCGTGGGATGCCGTGCGCAACGCCAAGAGCTACGATTACGAACTGTATACGAAACAGGGCGTGCGGGTGGCCGAAGGGTCGACGCCGCTGACGACGGCCGCCGTCGAGGGGTTGGAGATGGGTACGACCTATCGTTTCTCGGTGCGTGCCGTACCTGCCGAAGGGACGATTTACAGTGCGTCGGAGGCCGCCGAGTTGGAGGCGACGACCGTCGGGCTGCTGCCCGATCCCGAGGTGCGTCTGCTGCGCAAGACGCACGGGATGCTGGTCTTCGAGTGGACGAAGGATCCGTATACGACGACCTACGGCCGCCGCTACAATTTCGTGTTGGTCGACCGCGACAGCGTGGTCGTCCGTCAGCAGAGTCGGGTGAATTACGCCAGCAACGCTACCTACAACCTCTCTTACGTCTACAACCGGCAGGCGTTCGGCGGATTGCAGCCCTCGACCGATTACAGATTCTATGTGCAGTATGTTTCGGATTCCGAGCAATACAGGGATTCGAATTGGGTCTGCTGCGAGGCGACGACCGATCCGCGGCCGCAGTTGCCGATCGGTTGCCTGCTTTACAAGGATTTCGAAGAGGCGTGGTTCGGCGGCAGCGCCATCGATGTGGCGTGGGGGCAGCACCCGTCGGGCAATCAGCTCGATCTGGATTACGATGCCGAGGAGAGCATCGAACTCTATGTGGTCTACCCGATTCGTTGTATGGAGGACAGTTTCAATACGGCCAAACTGCCCGAACAGTATCGTCGCAAATATTGGAGCGGCTGGGATTGGAGCGATATCGGTGAAAAAGATATTGCCAAAAAGTCGAATACGGGACTGTTCCTGATCTGCGGGGCCGTGAAGTTCGGCAGCGGTTCGGCCTACGGCCGTATGACCACGCCGGCGCTGGGGCAGTACGGTCTGAGCGGAGTTTCGGATATCGTCGTCTCGTTCAAGGCTTGTCCCTACACCGAACCGAATCTGACCACGGGCAATCTGATGGTTTCCCCCTATATTCTCTGCGGCGCGACCTTCAATATCTCGATCTGGGCGGGTGCAGGTACGTTCGAGAACGGTTCGACCGAGATGACGCTCACCAATCTCACCCCCGATCAGACCGATGCCCAGGGCAACGGACATTATTCGTGGACGGAGCATTCGGTGCGGATCAAGGGTGCCGATTCGCATACCCGCGTCTCCATCTCGACCGTTGCGCAGAAAGGCTACTATCGCATGTGGTTCGATGATCTGATGATCGTGCGCGACGACGGCGGTCAGAGCGAAGGATCGTCGGGCTCGGGTTCGGGCGGCGATTACGGCGACGGCGGCGACGGTTTCGATACGGAGGGTTCCGCCTCCTCGGGCGGTTCGGCCGGAGGGGGATCCTATGGCGACGGCGGCGACGGGTTCGATACGGGCGGCACTCCGGGCGGCTCGGCTTCGGGCGGCGATTACGGCAACGGAGGCGACGGTTTCTGAAAATAAAATCAAAGTATGAATCGTAAAAAAACAGATAAGGAAATGATACGTGAAATGATGTGTTTGCTGGCCCTTGCGGGAGTGATGGCCGGTTGTACGAACGACGGAAGTTCGGAGTTGCAGCGCCCGGAGACGACGATCCGGCTCACGGCGGAGTTGCAGCAGGGGTCGCGTACGGTACTCGGCGACGACGGCCTGAAAGTGCTGTGGGAGAATCAGGATCGGTTGGGCGTATTTTCGGACAAGGGCGATGCCAACGTTTCGTTCCTGCTTTCGGAAGGAGCCGGAGAGTCGGTGGGACGCTTCGAGGGGGCGCTCTCGAAGGGAGCTGTCCCGCAGTACGTCTATTATCCCTATTCGGCCGACGCGGGAACGTCGACCGCGACGCTGGCCGTGACCGTCGACGCGGAACAGACACAAAACGGTACGACGGCATCGATCGGCGCCAATGATTTCAAGATCGGTTCCTACGATGCCGCGCAGAAGCGTTTTTCGCTTCGCAACAAGTTGTCTCTGCTGGCTTTTACGGTCGATGATCTGACGGGCAGCGAGTTGTTCGGCCAGCCGCTCGACCGGATCGTTCTTGCGGTGGACAACCGCGATCTGTCGGGTGATTTTACTGCCGATCTGACCGATCCGGAGGCGGCGCTTACGCCGGTGTCGGCAAGTGCGGAATCGACGCTTTCGTTTTCCGACAAGCCCGTGCTGGAAAAACCGGTCTCCGGCTGGCTGCTGGTCAATCCCGTCGTCGAGGAAGGGGACCCGATGACCGTGACGCTCTATGCCGGTTCGAAGAAGGCAACGCTGCGGGTCAGGGCCTCCAAACGTTATGAAGCGGGGGTGCGTTATACGATGCCGTTGGATGTCAACGAATTGGTAGCCGACGGCAGCATGACGGTCGAGACGCTCTCCGAAGAGCTTCCCGCACCCGGGATCAAGGTGTTCCGCAAGACGCACGGCATGATCGTAGCCGAGTTCGAGCAGTCGGTGGACACCTATGAAACGCAGGGGCGGACGTTCAATATCCGTCTGTTGGAGGGCGACAAGGTGCTGCGGTCGTATGACAAATACAGTTTCAAATACGGAGGCAAGAACGGAACGATCTACTCTTATCTCTACAACCGGTTCGCTTTCGGAGGTTTGAAGGCTGCGACGTCGTATACGATTCGCGTACAGGCCGTTTCGACCGATGCCGCGCGCTTCGAAGACTCCGCGTGGACCGACATCTCCGTGACGACCGACGCTGCACCCGTTCTCGGCGACAAGGTGTTGCTGTATAAGGATTTCGAGGATGCACGTTACGGAGGGTCGTCGATCGATAACGCATGGGCGCATAAGGTCAAGGGGACGCAGGCTTCGATCGACTATACCGAAGAGTCGGTCGAGGATGCGTTGCCCGTGTCGGTCTGCCATCCGATGGGATGTATGGAGGATGCGTTCGGCACGAAGCAGCACGCTTCGTATCGTGCGGTGCACTGGTCGGATTATGCGTGGTCGGCCGACAAGGCGGACAATACGGGTCTCTTTCCCGTCTGCGGTGCGTTGAAATTCGGTTCCGCCTCCGCGATCGGCAAGTTGACTACGCCGACATTGGCGTCGCTCGGCGTCGATGCGCCGGCGAATGTCGTGCTGTCGTTCAACGCCGCGCCTTATTATGAACCCAATCTGGCTACCGGCAAGTTCGAGACGGCTCCCAATCAGGGGTCGGGAACGACCGTCGTGGTGACCGTCAACGGCGACGGAACCTTCGACGACGGCACGCAGACGCAGACGCTCCGGAATCGTACGCCTGTCGAAACGGGCGCCGATGCCAAAGGGTATATGGAGTATACGCTCCATACACTTCGTGTGACGGGCGCGACGGGCGCGACGACCTTTACGATCGCTACGTCGCTCGACGGAACGGGAGCCGTGACGGGATCGAACTCCTGCCGGATGTGGTTCGACGATTTGCGCATCGAGCGGGAATAGGCCCTGAGAAATCCGAAAAAAGCAGCCGTCCGATCGTCGGACGGCTGCTTTCTCGATAAGGGGAGGTCGTAGGTTGGGGAGCGTTCAATCCTTGCGGGCGAGGTTCAGTTTCTTGCGGATGAACTCCTCGGCGAAGGCGGCCGTGCCGTCGATGCCGAGCACCGACGAATCGATGCAGAGGTGGTAGGTCGCGGCGGCGCCCCACGTGCGGTTGCTGTAATAGTTGTAGTAGTCGGCGCGCTTTTCGTCGGTCGAATCCATGAGCTGTTCGGCCGCTTCGGGAGTCAGCCGGCGCGTGCGCACGAGCCGTTCGATGCGGTCCTCGCGCGACGCCGAGACGAAGATGTTGACGCAGCGGGGATGTTCGCGCAGGATGTAGTCGGCGCAGCGGCCCACGAAGATGCACGACTCGCGCTCGGCCAGCTGGCGGATTACGTCGCTCTGCATCTTGAACAGCGCGTCGTGGCTCAGCGGGTTGTTGTAGATCGCGTCGTCGCCCGCGAACGGACTGCGCAGATAGCCGAGCAGGGTGGCGAAGAACCCCTTGGCAGGCTTTTCGTCGGCCTTTTCGAAGAATTCCTGGCCGAAGCCGCTGTGTTCGGCGGCCATCTTGATGAGCCGCTTGTCGTAGACGGGGATGCCGAAACGCTCGGCCAGCCGTTCGCCGACGGCCTTGCCGCCGCTGCCGAGCTGACGTCCGATGTTGATGACGAATTTTTCGTTCATGGTAGGGTAGAATCGTTAAATCTGCATTCGTTTGCGGAAGCGGCGCAGTTCGCGCAGCAGCATGAGGGCCGCGACGAGCGATGCCAGAAGGTCCGACAGCGGCATACTGCACCATACGCCCCAGCTGCCGTTGTAGCCCATGCCGGCGAGGATGTCGGGCAGGAATAGCAGTCCGGGCAGCAGGAAGAGCAGCTGGCGCGACAGCGACAGGAAGATCGCCTTCGGGGCCATGCCGATGCTCTGGAAGAAGTTGGTCGTCACCATCTGGAACCCGATGATCGGGAAACAGAGGAAGACGATGCGCATTCCTTCGGCCGCGAGCCGGATCAGCTCCTCGTCGGTCGTAAAGACCGCCACGGCCCAATGGGGCAGCAGCTCGCCCAGCAGGAATCCGAGCGAGGTGACGCAGGTTGCGCCGATGACGGTGAGTTTGAGCACGTGCATCAGACGGTCGTACTGCCGTGCGCCGAAATTGTAGCCTGCGATGGGCTGCATCCCCTGGTTGAGCCCCATGACGATCATCACGAAGAAGAAGGCCAGCCGGTTGACGATACCGTAGGCCCCGATCATCAGGTCGCCGCCGTGTTCTTTGAGCCCCTTGTTGATGAGGATGACGATGAAGCAGGCCGTCACGTTCATCAGAAAGGGCGACATGCCGATGGCCAGAATCTCCTTGACGATCCGCTTGCGCGGCCGGTAGATTCCCCGGTGGAAATGCAGCAGTTCGCTCGAATCGGAGAGCAGCCGGAACTGCCAGACGAGCGAGATCACCTGTGCCAGCACCGTGGCGATCGCTGCGCCGCGGATGCCCCAGCCGAAGCCGTAGATGAACAGCGGGTCGAGGATCGTGTTGATGACTACGGTGTTGATCGTGGCGTACATCGACTTGCGCGGGTGTCCCGCCGAACGCAGGACGGAGTTCAGTCCCAGATACATGTGCGTTACGACGTTGCCCATCAGGATGATCGACATGTAGTCGCGGGCGTAGCCGATCGTCGCCTCGCTCGCCCCGAAGAAGTAGAGGATCGGGTCGAGGAAGAGCAGGGTGACCAGTCCGAAGCCGAGTCCGATGATGAAGTTGAGCACCACGACGTTGCCCAGTATGTATTGTGCCGAGGCGTAGTCCTTTTGTCCGAGCCGCATCGAGATGAGCGTGGCGGCGCCGACGCCGACGAGCGATCCGAACGCCGCGGCGAGGTTCATCAGCGGGAAGGTGAGCGCCAGTCCCGAAATGGCCATCGGTCCGACGCCCAGCCCGATGAAGATGCTGTCGACCATGTTGTACAGCGAAGAGGCCGTCATGGCGATAATGGCCGGTACGGAGTATTGGACGAGCAATTTGCGGATTCGTTCCGTTCCGAGTTCAGTAGCTGCTCCCTTGATGACTGTCATAAATGCGATGAGATGTTAGCGGCTTGCCGGAGGCCCGCGGCGGCGGGTGCGACGTAGATTCCGATGCAAAGATACGATTAAGGTGAGAGAAAAAGAAAAAACGACCGTTTTTCTTTTTCCGAACCGCAGTATCTAAGGCGCAGCCAAAGATACGAATAAGCGGGGGCAATGTCAAATTTATTCGAACATTGCCGGACGTAAGTGTCTTCGGCGCAGCCAAGACGCGGAAAGTCGGACGTAGAGGCGCAAACGCGGGTTTTGCGATTAAAAATCGGGCGAGCTTGTTTCAGCGGTGCAATCGCTGTCGGGGTTGCGGATGCGCCCTTCGTCCGCCCGCCGACGCTCCGATCCGCTGTCGGGCTCCGGCGGTGAAAGTGCGAATAATCTCATATTTTTCGCCGCGGGAGCGCATCGCGTCGGGAAAAATCGTACCTTTGTCAGGGTAAAAGAGAATCCCCGCATTATGATTTACGACAATATCCTGGGAACGATCGGTTCGACGCCGATGGTGCGCCTGAACCACTTTTCCCCCAACCTGCAGGTCAATATTTTCGCCAAGCTCGAAGGCTTCAACCCTACGGGCAGCATCAAGGACCGCATTGCGGTCAAGATGATCGAGGAGGCCGAGCGCGAAGGGAGGCTCACGCCGGGCAAAACCATCATCGAACCCACGTCGGGCAATACGGGCATCGGCCTGGCGATCGTGGGAATCGTCAAGGGGTATCCCGTGGAGATCGTCATGTCGGAGGCCGTGTCGATCGAACGGCGCAAGATCATCCGCTCCTACGGCGCCAAGGTGATTCTCACTCCCGCCGAGGAGGGGACCGACGGGGCGATCCGTTATGCGCGCGCGGCCGTAGCGTCGGACCCCGACCGCTATTTCATGCCCGATCAGTTCGCCAACGCCAGCAACTACCTGGCGCACTATCAGTCGACGGCGCTCGAAATCTGGCAGCAGACGGGCGGCGAGATCGACTATCTGGTCTGTGCCCTCGGCACGTCGGGAACGCTCATGGGGTTGTCGCGTTTTTTGAAGGCGATGAAGCCCGACATCAAGGTCGTCTGCGCCCAGCCTACGCGCGGGCACTACATCCAGGGGTTGAAAAATATGGAGGAGGCGATCGTACCCGACATCTACGACCCCTCGAAGATCGATATTCAGGAGATGGTCGAGAGCGAGGAGGCGATCGCCATGGCCCGCCGGATCATCGCCTGCGAGGCGATTTTCGCCGGCATGTCGAGCGGCGCCGCCCTGCTGGCTGCCGTCCGTACGGCCGCCCGCATCGAGCGGGGCAACATCGTGGTGGTCTTCCCCGACCGTGCCGAGAAGTATCTCAGCACGACGATGTTCGACGAATTCAACGACTGATCTTCCGCCGTATGCCGCGCCTTTCGCTCATCGTCGCCACCTACAACCGTGCGGAGCAGTTGCTCACGACGCTGCGGTCGGTCGCCGCGCAGACGGCGCCCACGGCCGAGTGGGAGTGCGTGGTGGTGGACAACAATTCGACCGACGATACGGCCGCGCGTTTCGAGGAGTTTCTCTCGGCGCATCCCGGGCTGCCGCTGCGGCGGGTGTCCGAGACGCGGCAGGGCCTTTCGTGGGCCCGCAACCGCGGCATCGCCGAGACGACGGGCGACATCGTGGCCATCATCGACGACGACGAGCGCATCGTGCCGGAGTTCATCGCCGCATACATCGCCTTTTTCGATGCGCACCCCTCGGTGGCGTCGGCCGGCGGCCCTATCGTAGCGGAGTATCCCGCAGGGCGTCCCGCGTGGATGTCGCGCTATACCGAACGGCCGATCGCCAACCCGATCGATCTGGGGCCGACGCCCCGTCCCTTCCCGCGCGGACGGATTCCCGGCGGAGGGAACATGGCGCTGCGCCGCACGGCGCTGGGGCGCTACGGAGCGTTCGACCCGCAACTGGGACGGCGCGGCGCGCGGCTGCTGGGCGGCGAGGAGAGCGACCTGTTCGCACGGCTGCGGCGCGGCGGCGAACAGTGCTGGTACGTGCCCGGAGCGGTGATGTACCACATCATCCCGCCGTCGAAGCTCACACGCGGCTATTTCGACCGTCTGTGCCGCAATATCGGCGTGAGCCAGCGCACGCGGGCCGCGATCGACGGCGGTCTGCTGCGCCTGTGGACGGGCGAGGCGGCCAAGTGGTGCGCCACGCTGGGGATCGCCCTCGGCTATTGCCTGACGGGCCGCGTGCGGCGTGCGGCGTGGCTCGTGCGGATGCGGCGGCAGATTACGGCGGGGTTGCTGACCTCGGCCGAGTAGGTAGAAGAATGCGGGACTTGCGGGTCTCCTAAAATTCCATCGTATGAAAAAGTTTCTGAAAATCGTTGCGATCGTGGCGGTCGTGCTCATCGCCGTCGCGCTCGTCGTGCCGCTCGCACTCAAATCGAAGGTGGGCGACATCGTGAAGAAAGAGGCGGGCGAACTGCTCACCGCCGAAGTCGATTTCCGTTCGCTCGACCTGAGCCTGCTGCGCCATTTCCCGCACGCTTCGGTCGAGTTGGAGGGGTTGACGGTCGTCTGCGCCGCGCCGTTCGAAGGGGATACGCTGGCTTCGGTCGGGCGCATCTCGGTGGTCGTCGACCTGATGTCGCTCTTCGGCGATTCGGGCTACGAGGTGACCAAACTGCTCGTCGACAAGGCACATCTGCATGCGCGCAAACTCGCCGACGGCAGCGTGAACTGGGACGTGATGAAACCTTCGGACGAACCGGCGGAGGAGAAGGAGCCGGCCGAGGCGGACGAGCCGTCGGCCTTCCGTCTGCGGATGCGCGACGTGCGTCTGTCGGAGGCCGTCGTCCGCTATAAGGACGACTCGACGGGAATGCGCGCCGGTGTCGATCCGCTCGACCTGCGTCTGAGCGGCGACCTGTCGGGCGAGCGCAGCGACCTCGACCTGCGGTTGGAGGCGCATCGCCTCTCGTATGCGGCCGGCGGGGTGGCGCTGCTGCGCGACGCCGATCTGACGGCCGACGTCACGCTCGACGCCGATCTGAAAAACAAGCGTTTCACTTTCTCCGACAACAGATTGATCCTCAATGCGATCGCTCTGAGCCTCGACGGCTGGGTGGCGCTGGCGGACGACCGCACCGAGATGGACGTGCGCGTCAACAGTTCGAAAGTCGAGTTCCGCGACGTCCTGTCGCTGGTTCCGGCCTTCTACACGCGCGATTTCGAGAACCTGACCGCTTCGGGGCAGCTGACGCTCGACGCATGGGCCAAAGGCGTGCTGGCGGGCGACCGGCTGCCGGCCTTCGAAACGACGTTGGCCGTGCGCGACGGCAGCTTCAAATACGCCTCGCTGCCCAAGGCCGTGACGGGCATTACGATTGATGCCAGGGCGGCCAATCCGGGCGGGACGGCCGACGCTACGACCGTCGACATGCCGACCTTCGCGTTGACGATGGCGGGCAACGCGCTGCGCGGCTCGTTCTCGGCCGCAACGCCGATGAGCGACCTGCGCTTCAAGGCGGCCGCCGCCGGCAAGGTCGATCTGGGGGCTGTGAAGGAGGTCTATCCGTTGGGCGATTCGATCGCGCTGGCGGGCGTCGTGACGGCCGACATGCAGGCGTCGGGGCGGATGTCCGACATCGAGCGGGAGCGTTACGAGGCGATCGCGGCTTCGGGGCGGCTCACCGTCGAAGGGGTTACGGCGGCACTCGCGGGATTGCCCGAAGTGAAGGTGCGCCGCGCCGCGATGAGCGTCAGCCCTGCGGCGCTGACCCTTTCGGAGCTGGGTGTCACGGTGGGGCGCAGCGACATCGAAGCGTCGGGCACGCTGTCGAACTATATCGGCTATCTCCTGCGCGACCAGACGCTGCGCGGGCGGCTCGACGTCCGTTCGTCGCTGCTCGATCTCAACGAACTGCTGGGCGACGCTTCGGAGGCTTCGGCCGATACCGGTGCGGCCGCCGCTCCGGCCGATACGGCGGCGATGCGTGCCGTCGTCGTGCCGCAGAACCTCGATCTGGCACTCGGTGCGTCGCTGAAAAAGATACTGTTTCAGAAAATGGTGCTCGACGATTTCACCGGTTCGCTGACCGTGGCGAAGGGTACTGTCTCGATGAACCGGCTGGCGATGAATGCCTTCGGCGGCCGGATGTCGGCTTCGGGCAGCTACTCGACGGCAGCCGACGCGCAGCGGCCGGCGTTGAAGTTGAAGGCCGAGATCGCCGATGCGTCGTTCTCGACGACCTTCGACCAGCTGGACGTCGTGCGCCGCATGGTGCCCCTGTTCGAGAAGACGGGCGGGGACTACTCGATGTCGCTCGATCTGGCGACCCGCCTGACGCAGACGATGAATCCCGACTATGCGACCTTGCAGGCCGACGGGGCGATCCGTTCGAAGAACATCCGCGTGCAGAATATCGCCGTCTTCGACCAGTTGGCCGCAGCGCTCAAAAACGACGCCCTGCGCCGCATCGAGGCGAAGGATGTCGACATCCGTTTCACGATCCGCGACGGACGCATCGCCACGCAGCCCTTCGATCTGAGCGTGGGCGGTATTTCGCTCAACCTGTCGGGTTCGACGGGGCTGGATCAGACGATCGACTATACGGCCCGGGTGACGCTGCCCGAAGGATCGGCGGGCGGTATTCTTACGGCGGTCGACGTCGGCATCGGCGGCAGTTTCTCGTCGCCGAAGATCACGCTCGACGTGAAGAATGCCGTGAAGGACGCCGTGAGCAATGCGATCGGTGAGAAACTGGGCCTGTCGGTCGGATCGTCCGAGGGCAAATCGGCCGACGAGATCCGCGCCGATGCGAAGGCCAAAGGCGATAAGCTCGTCGAGGAGGCTAGGGCGCAGCGCGACAAACTCGTCGGGAAGGCGTCGGGCAAACTGGCCAGGATCGCGGCGCAGGCCAGCGGCGACGCGCTGGTGTCGGCCGCCGAGAAGCAGGCGCAGAAACTCATGGAGCAGGCCGAGCAGCAGATCGCCGCGCAGCAGTGAGCGGCCGTGTCGTGAAAACCGGTGCAGCGTCCCACGATCGTGGGACGCTGCATGTCGTTTTACGGTCGCACGACTGCGTTTACCCGAGTTGCTGCGTCCGGCTTGCCGCCGGCGATTTTTCGGAGAGGTGTGTAAATTGGTCGAAAGGTTCGCTGTTGTGTCAAAATTTCCTATATTTGCCCCGCAATCTATACTTATAAACGCACAACACATGAGGAAATTTTTGACGATTTTCACCCTCTCCCTACTTGCGGTGTCATGTATCGACAACGACTACGATCTGTCGGACATCGATACGGACGACATCGGCATCGGAGACGAAAACTCGGTCTTCACCTGCCCGCTGATGACGCTGAGGGTCGCCGTCGCGGACATCGTGAACGAACAGGGGGATCTCGACGGTATCCTGGCCGAAGCCGATGTCTGGCTGCCGAACCGGCTGCCGGACGGCGCGGAGGCGGTCGACGTGAAACGGCTTACCGGCGGCGACGGACAGCAGGCGCAACAGGCCTATGTGCAGACGTTGCTGACGGCCTTGCAGGAGGAGATCGACGCCGATGCTTCGGACCGGAAGCTCGAACAGATCGCCCGACAGATCTATGCGGAGTATAGGGAGGATTTTCTCCCCGATTATCTCCCTGTCGATGTGGACGAGGCGGAGTATATCGCGGCGTTCAGGACCGTCTACCACCAGCAGGCGACGCACGATCTGATCTGGGAGAATATCGAACTGTTCGCCGCCCGTTACCTGACGACGAACCTTCGGATAGATGTCCGGCCCTTCGTCCTTTCGGGCATTGACGTGGGGGCGGACGTGCGCGACATGATCGTCGGCGGAGACGAATCGAAGACCTCGTTGTCGCTCTTCGGCGATATTGCGACCGACCTGCCGGTCTCCTTCTCGGCAGAACCGTCGTTCGAGGCCGAGGTGGAGGGCAGCGACCGCACGTTGTTCAGCTTTCCTTCCTTTACCGTCTTCCCGACGGCGGAGGCGCCCGTCGAAATCGAGGAGACGTCCGTCTCTGCGGATGCGCTGACGGTCATCTTCGACCAGGAGACCCGCATCGAACTGAACATGCAGCTGGAAAACTACTATCCCGGGCGTTCGCTCGATCTCGGACAGGGAATTACCATCAACCTGAAAGTTCGCAAGAAGGGCGGTTTAATCTTTAACGTTTAGTGACAGCCATGAAAAAATTGCTCTATACGCTGGCCGCCGTTCTCGTTTGCACGGGCGCAGCGGCGCAGAATCCCACGTTGTATTTCATGGAGGGGGTACCCCTGCGTTCGCAGATGAACCCCGCGCTGGCTCCGCAACGGGGTTATTTCAATATTCCGGTACTGGGCGGTCTGGCCGTGACGGCGGGCGGCAACACGTCGCTCGACCACCTGCTCTTCCGCCGCGACGGCAGGCTGGTGACGCTGCTCAGTCCGTCGGTCTCGTCGGCCGACGCCCTTTCGGATCTCCATTCGGAAAATCTGGTCAATGCCGACATTCGGGTCAATCTGCTCGGTTTCGGCGCTTATACCGCCAACCGCAAGCACTTCTGGTCGTTCGACCTCAATCTGCGCACGAGCGTTTCGACGCAGTTCCCCTACGAGCTGTTCCACTTCTTCAAGACGGGCGAGAGCGCGCAGGTACGCAATCTGGGCCTCAGTTCGGATGCCTATGCGGAAGCCGGGTTCAACTACTCGTTTCCTATCGGCGAGAAGTTCTATGTCGGTGCGCGCGTGAAGTTTCTGGTCGGGCTGGCCCGTGCCAAGTCCTATTTCACGCAGTTCAACGTCTCGCTCGGCGAGAACGAGTGGTATGCCGAGGCCGTCGGCGAATTGGAGGTCAACAGCAACCTGCTGACCATCCCCACCCGTCAGGAGGCGGGACAGGACGGGGTCTACCGCAATTACTACCAGCTCGACGACATGGAGTTCGACGCGAAGTTCAAGCCCGCCGGCTACGGTGCGGCCTTCGACATCGGTGCGACCTACGAGCCGATCCCGAACCTGCTGGTTTCGGCGGCGATCAACGACATCGGTTTCATCGCGTGGAACAAGGCCAGTTCGATGCACGGCACCGTAAGCCGGAGGCTGACCTTCGACGGTGCGCAGGTCGATGCGTCGGGGGTTGCCGACATCGATTTCGATCTGGGCGAGTTGAAGTTCGAGCAGGTCGACGAAGAGAGCGCGACGCGGATGCTCCATTACACGATGAATCTCGGCGCCGAATACCGGCTGTGGGACCGGCGCGTCGGTTTCGGAGCGTTGTACCAGATTCACAAGTACGACTATGCGGCGCTGCACAACCTGACCGCTTCGGTCAACTTCCAGCCCATGCGCTGGTTCGGGCTTTCGGGCAGCTATTCGTTCATCGACAATCGGGCCAGCGCGCTGGGGTTGGGACTGAACCTCAATCCGGGCTGGATCAATTTCTATGTCGCTACCGACGTGTTGCTGACCAAGAAGAGCGCGCAGTGGATTCCTATCAAGCAGGGGCGGATGAACTTCAATCTGGGCATCGGTGTCCCGATGGGGAAACGAGGGCTGCGCCAGCGCGATTGCATTCGGGTGAATGCGGCGTGCTGTCCGTCGCAGGAGCCGCTCACGGAGCAGCAGGAGCTTCGTATCAGGGAGCAGCAGCTCCGCGAGCAGGCGTCGGCGACCTCCGAGCAGATCGAAGAGGCTACCGAGCGCAGCGAGAAGGCGATCCGCAAAGCCGAACGCAGGGCGGCGAAGGCCGAACGGAAGGCGCGTAAAGCGGCCGAACGGGCGCAGCAGGAGGGCGATACGGCTTCGGTCGTCCGTGCCGCGGCCGATCTGCTGGCCGTGCGCTACTGAGGCGGGCGTATCGTCCGACAGAAATTCACCCCGGCGCAACGATCTGCGCCGGGGTGAATTCGTCTGGGTCGTCCCCGTTTTTGTCCGTTCCGGCGGTCAGGGCCGTGCGGCCAGTTCGGCGACGATCGCCCGCATCGCGTCGTAACGCTCCTCGGCGCTGCGGAGCAGTGCGTACTGCGCCCGCGTACGGACGAGATTGTGGTCGGGCGACTTGATCTTGTAGTAGGTGTCGCCGTCGAGATAGTCCATCAGGAAGCGCAGCACCTGTTCGTAGGTGATGTAGCGTACCGAGAAGGCGAGTGCGTCGGTTTCGGCCGGCGTGAGGAAGGCGCGCGCCTCCGAGAGGTAGCCCTCGGCGAAGCCGCGGAACATGGCCATGTCGAGCCATACGTCGTCGAGGTGTTCGTCGTCTTCGCGGCCGTGGTTGGCGTAGGTGCGGATCGCGTCGCCGAAGTCGTTGAAGCAGGGGCTGCGCAGTACCGTGTCCAGATCGATCACGCAGAGCACCCGCCCCTGGCGGTCGAAGAGGATGTTGTTGATCTTCGTGTCGTTGTGCGTCACGCGGCGCGGGATCTCGCCCGTTTCGACCCGCTGCCAGAAGCGGAGCATCTCGTCGCGGCGGCATTCGATCCATTCGATTTCGCGTGCCACCGACGCACGGCGTCCCGCGGCGTCGCGCGCGAGGGCATCGTCCCATTGCCGGAAGCGGAAACGGATGTCGTGGAAGCCGGGCAGAATGTCGGCCAGCGGTTCGCCGTAGTCGGCCAGCATCCGCTGGAAGCGGCCGATGCCTTCGCCGCCGCAGCGGGCCAGTTCGGGGGTCGAGGCGGACTGGCAGGTCACCGAATCCTCGATGAAGAGCGTCGCGGCCCAATAGTCGCCCGCCGCATCCTCGTAATAGAGCGCTCCGTCGTGCGTGGGGATGACGGTCATCACTTCGCGCCGCGGATCGCCGCCGGCGCGGCGTACCTTCTCCCTGAGAAAGGAGGTTACGCCCTCGATGTTGCGCATCATGGCGGGGATGTCGGTGAAGACGTTGCGGTTTTTGCGTTGGAGGACGTACCGCGCACGTTCGGTCGTGACGATGTAGGTGTCGTTGATGAATCCTTCGCCCAGCGTGGCGACCGACTGCACGGCGCCGTCGAGACGGAATTGTTCGGCTATTCGTTTCATGCGGTAGAGGGTTTGGGCAACCGTATCCGGGAATTGCGGAGAAGTCGCGGACTCCGCCTTCGGTTTTCCCGTCCGGTAGGATAAAGGTAATGAATTTTTTCTAATTCTGGAAGATTTTTATAACCACTTTATTAGCAAGCAGTTCTGAGGATAAG
>ERZ773194.1025-NODE-1025-length-33104-cov-11.647433_pt1 | contig 33104 bp, 25 predicted proteins | sample MGYA00511240_ERZ773194 | MGnify/ENA primary metagenome ERZ773194 (study PRJEB29015, sample SAMEA2737774) | human gut metagenome | biome: human gut; feature: human-associated habitat; material: faeces | place: China | collected 2012 ... | reverse complement strand
AATATGAGCTGGGCCTCGTGGAGCCCGCCCTCATCCTGAACGACGGCATCGACTACGGCTGCCGCGCCGAGCTGGAAGCCGCCTACGGCCCGAAGCTCCGCCCCATGGACTGCTATAAGGATACTGCCCCCGGCGAGCTGACCAACTGCGTGGGCCACGACGATTTGATGATGCTGATGTTCACCTCCGGCACCACCGGCCGCAGCAAGGGCGTCATGCTCTCGGAGCGGAATATGTGCGCGAGCCTGCACACCTATTCGGAGGTGGCAGAGAACTGGGTCACCGACCGCCTCCCGGCAGGCCAGAAGCTGCCGCTGAGCCATATGACCCTGCTGCCCCTCTTCCACATGGCCTGCTTCGTCTGCGTCATGTCCTACCCGCCTGCCGGATGGGCCCTGAACCTCTGCGGCGACATCCGCGACTTCTACCGTGACCTGGGCCTGATGCACAGCGACGTCATGGCCTCGGCCCCCATGCTGGTGGAGACCATCTACAACGACATGAAGCGTGGCCGCGTCGGCCGCCTGAACGGCCTGTGGGACCTGTGCTGCTCTTCCGCTGCCCTCGACCCCAGGATGCTGCTGGAGCTGGCCCAGAACGGCTTCGTCGTCAACCAGTGCTACGGTATGACCGAGACCTTCGGCGACGGCATCCTGAACTTTACGCAGGTCGAAAAGCACATGAGTGCCGTGGGCAAGCCCGACGACCACGTTCAGTATAAGCTGGACGAGACCGGAGAAATTTGCATCAAGGGCGACTGCGTGATGCTGGGCTACTACAAGGACCCCGAGGCCACGGCAGAGGTCATCGACGCCGACGGCTGGTTCCACACCGGCGACCTTGCCCGGATGGATGAGGAAGGCTTCTATTACATCACCGGCCGCAAGAAGAACCTCATCATCCTCGCCAGCGGCGAGAACGTCAGCCCCGAAGAGCTGGAAAAGAAGCTGGCCCTCTGCCCGGCCATCACCGAGTGCATCGTGAAGGAGAAAAGCCAGAAAATTTGTGCCGTCATCTACTGCCCTGAGGATAAGCAGGAAGAGGTCAGAGCCTTCGTCACCGAGGCCAACCGCAGCCTGCCGCTGTATAAGCGCATCAGTGCTGTGGAGTTCACCGCTGAGCCCCTGCCCCGCAACGCTCTGGGCAAGCTGCTGCGCAAATAAACAATAAAACAGTGAAAAGGATACGCCGTGTGGTTGCATTTCTCTGTCGAAACAGGTATTATTACGTTGAGGCAGAAAATGTCAGCTGCCGGCGTTTCGCTGCAAGAAAGAAAAACAGCAAGGAGCGACAAAAATGATAAATACTGTATATGAGCTCATCACGGACGTCATGGCGAAGCAGTACCCCGACCGGGTGGCGTTCCGCTATGTGGCCGCCGATGGCAAGACTGTGGTGGAAAAGACCTACGCCCAGTATGTGCAGGACATCCGCAGGGCCGTTACTTATTTTAAGGAGAATATCCCCGACATCAAGGGCAAGCGTGTCGGCATCATGAGCCGCAACTGCTATGAGTACGGTGTCAACAGCTTCGGCGCGATCCTCGCCGGGGCCGTCGTCGTGACCATCAACCAGAAAAAGACCTGGCCCGAGCTGGAATATGAGCTGGGCCTTGTCGAGCCTTCCCTCATCGTCAACGACGGCATCGACTATGGCTGCCGCCCCGACATCGAGGCCGCCTACGGCGATAAACTCCGCCCGATGGACGCCTTCAAGGACAGCGCGCCTGCAGAGCTTGTTGACTGCGTGGGCCATGATGATTTGATTGTACTGATGTTCACTTCCGGCACCACCGGCCGCAGCAAGGCCGTCATGCTCTCGGAGCGCAACTTTTTTACCACGGTGGAGTGCCAGGTCAAATTCGGCGACGCCATGCTGGACTATAAGCACGAGCATATGCCCGAGGACAAAAACGACGTCCTGAGCAACTTCGCCATCCTGCCCCTGTTCCATCTGGGTACGTTCATCTGCCTCTTCGTTTGGGCCTGCAAGGGCTGGGCGCTGAACCTCTCCGCCGACATCCGCGACTTCTACCGCGACCTCGGCCTGATGCACAGCGATGCCATCGCTGTGGCTCCCATGCTGATGGAGGCCATCTACAAAGACGTCAAGCGGGGCCGCCGCGCCCGCCTGAACGGCATCTGGAACCCCTGCGGCTCCTCTGCCATGTTTGACGGCGCCATGCTGGCCGAGCTGGCACAGCAGGGCATGATGATCACTCAGGTGTACGGCATGACCGAGACCTGCGGCGACGGCATCATCAACTACGAGCAGGACGAAAAGCACATCCGCGCCGTGGGCAGGCCCGACGACCACGCCGAGTACAAGCTGGACGAGACGGGCGAAATCTGCATCCGCGGCGGCTGCGTCATGCTGGGCTATTACAAGGACCCCGAGGCCACCGCGGAAGTCCTCGACGCCGACGGCTGGTTCCACACCGGCGACCTGGCCCGTGTGGACGAGGACGGCTTCTATTACATCACCGGACGCAAGAAGAATATCATCATCCTCGACAACGGTGAGAACGTCAGCCCCGAAGAACTGGAAAATCTGCTGTCCCAGTGCGAGGCCGTCAAGGAATGCATCGTCAGGGAGAAGGGCAAGAAGATCTGTGCCGTCATCTACTGCGGCGAGGCCGACCAGCAGACCGTCCGCGACTTCATCACCGAGACCAACCGCACCCTGCCGCTCTACAAGCGGATGAGCGCCGTGGAGTTCAGCACCGAGCCTCTGCCCCGCACCGGCACGGGCAAGCTGCTGCGCAAGTAAGAATAAACCGGGCAGGCTGCGGAATACTGGAAAAGAGCCGCAGCCGCCTTTAATGGAACTACGAAAGGAAGATTCAAACTATGGAAAGAACCGAGATCGTGTCCCAGATCCTTGCAATTCTGGAAGATGTTGCAGAGATTTCCCCCGAGGATGTCAACGAGAACAGCGTCCTGATGGACGACCTGGACCTGTCGTCCATGGAGATCCTGACCGTCGTCGCCGACCTGGAGGAGACTTTCGGCCTGCGCATCCCCGAAAAGGAGCTGCGCAACTTCGTCACCATCAGCGATCTGGCCGACTATCTGGCCGCACACGCGGGGGAATAAGGAATGGATGCCGAACAGCGCTCTGTTTTTCAGGGCATCGTTTACTATTACCGCGAAAACATGGTCAACTGCCGCTATCAGGTCACGCTGAAAGATGCCGTGGACGGTGCGCTTTTGCAGCAGGCTCTGGATGCGGCCCGGGCAAAGGCACCCTACTATTTCCAGAAGCCGGTGTGGGAGAAAAAGCTGCTCCACCTCGAGCCGTCGGACGCCCCCTGCCCGGTGCGGCAGGGCAGCGCAAAGCCCGAATTTCCGGACGAGAACGGCTTTACGGTCGCCCTGAGCTATGAGGGGAAAGTCGTCTACTTTGACTGGTTCCACTTCCTGGCCGATGGCCGGGGCATAGCACCCTTCATGACCATGGTGCTGCAGTTCTACTGCAACCTGCGGTACGGCACGGCTTTCGAGGGCCGGACCCTTGAGACGGACCCTGCCTACGACATCGAGGACATCCTTGCAAAGTATCCCGAGAGTCAGGTAGCCAACGATATGCAGCGCCCCGTGGTGCAGACCTTTGAAGAGACGCCCACCTGCTGCCGCGTCCGGCTGGAAAAGGCGGGGCTTGTGGACGCCGCCCTCCGCTGCGGCGTCAAGCCTTTCAGCACCCTTACGGCCCTGCTCTGCAAGGCGGTGCGGGCGTATCTGGACAAGGACGAGGTGCTCTACAGCTACTCGACAGACGCCCGCGACGCGCTGGGTGCGCCGAACGCCCTCTACAACTGCGTGGCCTCCTTCCAGCGCAAGCTGCCGCTGACGGCAGATGCCCCGCTGGCCGAAGTGGCCGTGGGCGTGGACGCTGACCTGAAAGAGAACCTTTCCGCTGAGCGAAAACTGTTCCGTATCGCGGAGCAGATGGGCTGGGTCTACCGGGTCTACCAGCAGAAAGCCAGCCTCAGCATCAAAAAGCGCATCTTCCAGATGGGCGAGTACATCAGCGGCTTCCCGGCGGACTTCTGGGTGAGCTATCTGGGCGACCCCTTCGCTCCGTCCAGCCCGGAGCTGACCCGGTACATCGAGGACTTCCAGACCTGGGTGCCGGCAGACGGCGCTTCCATCGGTCTGGAATGCACCAGCCTGCATGGCATCATCACCCTCTGCGTCAAGAACAAGGTGCCGCGCCCCGGCTTTGCCGAGGCTCTGCGCGCCGCGTTCGAGGCCGAAGGCATCAAGGTGCTGGAAGCCGCAGAGCTGGGCGCAGACAATACATAAGAAATAACCTCTCAGTCTCGCTGCCGCTCGACAGCTCCCCTGGTAGGGGAGCCTCTGGCGAAAAGGCGAAGCTTTACGGAATGCCAAGGCCTCCCCTCGATAGGGGAGGTGGCACGCCGTAGGCGTGACGGAGAGGTTTTCTTTTGACCTTTTATCCAAAACGTAATTTTTGCATCAAATTTTCATGCGTCATACTTTTACGGAAAAATCGCCTGAAAAGCCGATTTTTCCCTTGCATCCAATAGTTTACCGTGGTAGGATAGGTCGAATGTGAACGAAACACACTGGGAAATGGACAAAAGTGAGGAAAATCGTATGGAAAAAAATAAGAACAGCGGCTCGGCACTGGCAAGAAAGATGGCGGTGTCTCTGGTTTGCGGTCTGGCGGCAGGCTTTGCCTTTATGATGCTGCGCGAAAAGCTCGTGGCTTCCGGCAACAGCGGCATCTGGCAGACCATCAACGACCTGCTCTTCCAGGACATCACCGCAGAGGGTGCAGAGCGTGCGTTCGGCCTCTTCTACATCATCGGCCAGCTCTTCATCAAAGCACTGCAGCTGGTCATCATCCCGATGGTCTTCACCTCCATCGCGCTGGCCATCGGCAGCATCGCCGATACCCGCACCATGGGCCGCATCTCGGCCAAGACCCTCTTCTGGTTCCTGCTCTGCTCCTTTATGGCGCTGGCACTGGCCGGATGCGTGGGCTACGCCACCTATTCCATGGGCCTGTTCAACGCCCACATCGAGGGCCTCACCGGGGCCACCGGCTCCACCGGCTCCAACCCCCTGAACGTGGTGCTCAACGTCATCCCCTCCAACATCGTCACTGCCTTTGGCAGCAACGGCGCAGTGCTCTCCTCGGTGTTCCTGGCCGTGGCCGTGGGCCTGAGCATGAATGTGCTGGGTGAGAGCCGTACTTCCACCCTCCGCCGCCTGCTGGGCGAGGTGAACGACGTGGTGGTGGTCTTCCTGAACTTCGTCGTCACAAACTTCGCGCCCTTTGCAGTCTTCGTGCTGCTGACCCGCACCTTCGCCATCTACGGCATTGATTACCTCAAGCCCGCTCTGGTGTATGTGGTGGTCACGGTGGTCCTGCTCTTCGTCTTCCTGCTGGTGGCCTATCCTCTGGTGGTGGCGCTGGGCGCAAAGCAGAACCCCATCACCTTCATTAAGAAGATCGCCAACGTGGCCGTCTTCGGCTTCTCCACCTCTTCCAGCGCAGCCACTCTCCCCCTGAACATCAAGGTCTGCACCGAGGATTTCGGCGTCGATGAGTCCATCGCCTCCTTCGTCCTGCCTCTGGGCATGACCATCAACATGGACGGCACCGCCATCATGCAGGTGGTGGCCACCGTCTTCATCGCAGGCTGCGCCGGTTACACCGTTACTCCCGCCCAGCTGGTCGTGGTCGCTCTGCTGGCTCTGCTGGCCTCGGTGGGTACGCCTGCCGCCCCCGGCGCAGGGGCCGTCATCCTCTTCACCATCCTGTCCGGCGCGGGCTTCGTGAATGACAGCGCCCTGCTGGCCTACTCCCTCATCCTCGCCATCAACCGCCCCATCGAGATGCTCGTCACCTCCCTGAATGTTGTGGGCGACGCTGTGGCCAGCATCTGCGTGGCCAAGAGCGAGGGTCTGCTGAACGAGGAAAAGTTCAACGCATAATTGACCTGTAACACACAAAAGCGCCTCTCCGTTTTACCGGAGGGGCGCTTTTTGCGCAGCAGAAGTCTTCTTTTTTACAGACGGCCCAAAGCCGCCGCCGGGGTTTTACGCCGATTTTGCGCCCGCATGGTTTCGGGCCGGGAGGCTGCGGCGGTAGAATAAGGCCGTTCCCGATAAATCGAAAAAGAGAGAAGGAGCCATGAGGCTCATGGAAAGAGAGGACTTTCGCATGAAAGAGAATAAAATGTCCCGCCGCAGCTTTTTGAAGGTCGGTGCCTTTGCGTCCGCCGCCGGTATGCTGGCCGCAGCGCCTGCCGCTGCCAACGCTGCTGCCCCCAATGCGGCCAACGCAGCAGAGGAAGAGAACGGACTGCTGGGCGTGTTCGGCGGAAAACCCAAGTATATTTTCCTCTTCATCGGCGACGGCATGGGTACGGCCCAGATCCAGTCCGCCCGATTCTATAAGGGTACTGTAGAGAATAACGGCGCTGTCGTCGAGGGCGAGCTGAGCTTCACCCAGTTCCCCGAGGTGGGCAGCGTGACCACCTACGACAGCACTTCTTTCTGCCCCGATTCCGCTTCCACTGCCACTTCCATCGCCACCGGCCACAAGACCGAGAGCGGCGTCATCAATATGTGTCCCTGGACCCGCGATGTGCCCTATGAGACCATCGCCGAGAAGCTCCACGCTCAGAAGAACTACAAGGTGGGCGTCGTCTCCTCCGTCAACATCGACCACGCTACCCCCGCTGCCTTCTATGCACATCAGAAGACCCGCAAGAACTACTACGCCATCGGCAAGGAGCTGGCCGTCTCCGGCTTCGAGTACTTCGCCGGCGGCGAGTTCCAGAAGGTGAACGGCGACGGCACCGGCCCCAACAACCACGAGATCGCCGCCCAGAACGGCTACAACGTCGTCACCCGTCAGGCAGACGCCGCCGCCCTCAAGGCCGGTGCAGGCAAGACCCTCATCATCGCCGAGGCTCTGGCCGACGGCAAGTCCATGAACTACGCCATGGACGCCGCCGCAGGCGAGTGGCAGCTGACCGACTACGTCAGGAAGGGCATCGAGCTGCTGGACAACAAGAAGGGCTTCTTCCTGATGACCGAGTCCGGCAAGATCGACTGGGCCTGCCACGCCAACGATGCCGCCGCTTCCATCCACGATGTGCTGGAGATGAGCAACGCCGTGCAGGCCGCTGTGGACTTCTACAACGCCCACCCCAACGACACCCTCATCCTCGTCACCGCCGACCACGAGACGGGCGGCATGGCCATCGGCTACAAGACCACCAACTACGACACCTTCCTGACCAACCTCACCCACCAGAAGATGTCCTACGCCAAGTTCGACTCCACCTATGTGAAGGGCTACATCGCCAACAAGACTCCCTTCGAGGCCGCTATGGCCGACGTGAAGGCAAACTTCGGCCTGACCCTGCCCACCGACCCCGATGCTGCCAGTGCAGGCAAGCTGCTGCTGACCGACTACGAGGTGGAGAACCTGCGCAAGGCCTACGAGCGGACGCTGGAAGTCGGCGCTGCCTCCCAGAAGGAGATGAGCCAGCAGGATTATGAGCTCTACGGCACCTACATCCCCTTCAGCATGGCCATCTGCCACACCATCAACCACAAGTCCGGCATGGACCACACCACCTATGCCCACACCGGCGCGATGGTCAACATCTATGCGCTGGGCGTCGGCGCGGAGAAGTTCCGCGGCGTCTTCGACAACACCGAGATCTACCACAAGCTGGCTGAGCTGACCGGCGTGCAGTAAGCCTCTCTCTTCAAACGAAAAAGCCTGTGCAGACCCTCCCGTGGCGGGAGGCTGCACAGGCTTTCTTGTGTTCACAGGTGGATGGTGAAGCCGCGGCCCAGCATCTGGGCCAGTAGCATGAGGGTCGAGATGCCGAAGCACCCGCCCATCATCAGCAGGCAGAGCACCACCGAGCCGAAGTCGCACCGGCACGCGCCGGGCCGGGCCGAGTAGTAGAGTACCTCGCACCCCAGCAGGATGAGCCCCGCCGCCGGTAGCACCTGCCAGATGACCAGCCACGGCAGGCCGGGCAGGAAGCGGGCCAGCAGGAAGAGCGTGCCCGCCGCGATGAGGCAGACGCCCAGCGTCAGGGTGCCCACCCGGCGCAGGGGTTTATTCGTCGTGTTCTGTTCCATCATCCGTCACCTCGTTTTCATTCACCACAGGAGAAGAGAGCAGAGCGGCGTTGTCCGGCTCGTCGGCGTGGTATTCGCAGAAATCGGCATCCTCGGGGACATCCTTGGAAGCATCCGGCTTTTTGGCCGGATGGGGGCCTTTCACCAGCCAGACGCCGCAGACGATGAGGACCACACAGACCACCACATCCGGCAGGCTGGCCATGACGAGATAGAGGGCGCGGAAAACGGGGGAGGAGTGGCCCCAGCGGTAGACGAGGTCGCCGAAAATGTTCATGATGAGGTTCTGGTAGGCGATGAGCGCACCGAAGGCGATGAGCAGCCAGCCCACCAGCTTGTGGCTGTCCAGCAGAGCCCGGGCCAGCCGCTTGTCGCGGGGGTCGAAGTGGACAAGATAGTCGTCCTCCGGCGCGGTGTCCGCGATGATCTGCGCCCGGAGGTTGAAGGTGTCAAAAAAGCTGTACATCCACACAACCACCAGCAGGAGCATCACCGGGTTGAGCAGTGAGCTCACCATCCCGATGAGGCAGGCCGTGAGGATGAGGGAGAGGCCCCGCTTCATGTAACCCTGATACATCTGGCCTGCGCCGGGGATAAACGCGCAGCAGAAGGTCAAAAATCCGTTTTTCAGCATAACGATCTCCTTGTTTTATGATTTTATGTTTTCTGCCGCGTTCAGCAGGCTTTCCAGCACAGAGGAAACGCGGGTATAGATGTTCTCGCCGGGGCGGGAAGTCACGGGTTTGCCCAGCTTTTCGGGCAGAAGCTTCGGGGGCTGTTTTTCCGGCAGGGTGACCTGGACTGTGGGCAGGAGAGCCTGCAGGTCGCTGCCGTGGTCGGTGACGAAGGTCAGCGCTCCGGTACGCCACATGGTCAGCGCCAGCACGGCGGCGGCGCCCGCCACCGCAGCCCGGCCATAGGTGCTCTGCATCAGCCGCACCCAGATGGTGCTCATCACGGTACGGCGGACATCCCGGGGCGGGTCGGCGAGGGCGTCGGCGGTCAGAAGTGCGGTGTAACGGTCGGTGCATTTGTCGCAGTAGGCGAGATGTTCGGCGGCTTCCAGCCGTCCCAGCTCGTCCAGCTGCCCGGCGGTGAGGGCGTGCAGCCCTTCGTCGCTCAGACAGCCGTCTTCACGGAACAATTCCATCTCAAAAGCCCTCCTTTCCGGCGGCGCTCAGCTGCGCGGCCAGCATCTTTTTTGCCCGGAAGACCTGCGCCTCCACTGTTTTCTGGGGCCTGCCGCAGAGCCGGGCGGCTTCGGCGGCGGTGTGCTGTTCCAGCAGCATGAGGCGGCAGGGCGTCTTGTAGGGCTCCCGCAGAGCGAGGATGCGCTGCGTCAGCTCCTCTTCGCCCAGAGCTTCCAGCACCTGCGCTTCCGGCTCGCTGCCGGGCGGTGCGCCCTCAAGTGCAAGCACATCGTCGCCGGGGGTGTTCACCCGGCGCGCCCAGGCGCTGCGTAAGTAATCCTTGGCTTTGTTGGAGGCGATGCGGGCCAGCCATTGCTTTTCGTATCCGGCAGGACAGCGGTCCATGCTCCGCCATGCAGAGAGAAAAGTTTCCTGCGTCAGATCCTGCGCATAGCCCTCATCTGCCACCAGCTGACGGCAGATGGTGTAGACGAGGGACTGGTACTTCTGTACCAGCCTGTCAAATTCCAGTGCATTCAATGGCTGCTCTCCGCCTCCTTTCTGCCCGGCATTTCAAGCGCTCTGTCTATCGATACGAACCAGCGGGGCCAAAACCTGCAAAATCGTGGGAAAAATTTTGAAAATGTGGTAAAATGGCCTTATCAAACCTCACAAAGGAGAAAACACGATGGCCTCTGCCACAAAACAGGCACTTCTGGCGGCGCTCTCCGCCGCCCAGGGCGAATGCATCTCCGGCCAGCAGCTGGCGCAGCAGCTGGGTGTGAGCCGCGCTGCTGTCCATAAGGCTGCGGCCGCGTTGGCGGCTCAGGGCTATGCGCTGGAAGCCGCCCCCCGGCGGGGCTATCGGCTGGCGGGCGGCGACCCCTTCTGCGCCGAGGCGGTGGGGGAGTACGACGCCCCCATCCACCTCTACGACAAGCTGGAAAGCTCCAACCGCACGGCCAAGACGCTGGCCCTCGAGGGTGCGCCCCACGGCACGATGGTGCTGACAAGTCAGCAGACGGCGGGCCGGGGCCGGCTGGGGCGGCGGTTCGAGAGCCCGGCGGGGAAAGGCATTTATCTCTCGCTGGTGCTGCGGCCCGGCCTGCCCATGACCGAGGCGCAGGCCGTCACCGTCAGCGCGGCGGTGGCCGTCTGCCGGGCTGTGAAGCGGCTCTGCGGGCTGGACTTGGGCATCAAGTGGGTCAATGACCTCTATTATAACGGCAAGAAGGTCTGCGGCATCCTGACGGAAGCCGGGGCCGACATCGAGAGCGGCCAGCTGGAATGGCTGGTGGTGGGCATCGGCCTGAACCTGACCTCCCGCCCGGAGGACTGGCCCGAGGAGCTGCGGCCCATCGCGGGCAGTCTCTACCCCGGCGGGCCTGCACCGGTGAGCCGGGCGGCGCTGGCCGGGGCCATCGCCCGGGAACTGCTGGGTCTCTGCCCGGCCTTCGACTGTCTGGACGAGTACCGCACCCGGTGCTTTGTGCCGGGCCACTGGGTCACGGTCTGCACCGGGACGGAGAGCTACGCCGCAAAGGCGGTGGACATCGACGACGCCGGGCGGCTCATCGTGGCGCGGGAAGGGGGCCGCACCGAGGCGCTCTGCCACGGAGAAGTGAGTATCAGGCCGTCGCCGCTGGCGGTAAAATAATAAGAATAATATAGAAAGAAAGCATCGGCAGACACCCGGCGAGGGTGCTGCGGATGCTTTTGCTTTAAGTAGAGCAAATGCCTCTCCCTTTGGGAGAGGTGTCACCGAAGGTGACGGAGAGGGCAAGCCCGGAGAGAAAGTGGCACAGCATGGCGATAAACAGAGGCTTTGTCAGGGCGATGCTATCGCAAAGCGGACTGTCTTTTTGTCAGCGGCCTTGCCCTCTCAGGCGCTATGCGCCAGCTCTCCCAAAGGGAGAGCCTGAGAGCTGAAGGAAAGCTGGTCAAAACACCCCGAAGCACACCAGCCCCAGCACCGCCGCGATGCCGATGACCTTCGGCACACTGAGCTTGAATTTCTGGAGCAGCACAAAGCAGAGGATGCCGATGGCGATGCCCTGTAGACTGATGCCGCCTGCCTCGGTGATGCAGGTCTGGCGGCAGAGGCCCACCAGAACACCCAGCACCATGCCGATGCAGACAGGCTTGACGATCTTCATGATGTAGCTCATGACCTTGCTGGTGCGGAACTTCTGGAAGAATGCCGCCGCCAGAAGCGTCAGCGTCAGGGTGGGGCTGAGGACGCCCAGGACCGCGAAGACGCCGCCCAGCATCCCGGCGGTCTTGGTGCCTGCAAAGGTGGCGGCGTTGACGCCCAGAGAGCCGGGGGTCATCTCGGCGATGGCGATGAGGTTCGTCAGATCGGCGTCCGTCATCCAGCCGTGGGAGGACATTTCATCCATGATGAGGGGAATCATGGAGGTGCCGCCGAAGCTGGTGAAGCCGATCTTCGCAAACGCGGCGAAGAGCTGAACGAGGGTCTCAAACATGGCCATGTTCGCTCACCCCCATCCAGACCAGCGCGATGACCACACCGGCCGCCACCAGCGTCAGATTGCTGATGGACGTAAAGTAACAGAGCACAAAGGCGACGGCACAGATGATGATGGGCATTGCGCTGGTCAGAGCATCTTTGCCCAGGGAGATGGCCGCGCCGCCGATGATGGGGGCCACGGCGCACTGGACGCCCTTGAGGGCCGACCAGACCCAGTAGTTATCTTTAATGGCGTCGTAGATGGCCGTCACGATGGTAAGGGTGACGACGGCGGGGATGCACAGGCCGATGGCCGCGCAGATGCCGCCCAGCACCCCGGCCATCTGATAGCCGAAGAGCAGAGTGATGTTCACCACCATGATGCCGGGCAGGCTCTTGCCCACGGCGATGAGCTCCAGCAGATCGCTCTTGGTCATCCAGCCGCGCTCGTCCACAAATTCCCGCTCCATCTGGGCAATGATGCTCCATCCGCTGCCAAAGGTGAACGCGCCGATCTTGATAAAGTAAAGAAGCATCAGCAGGGCCATTCGTGCGCCGGTGGGGCGCTGCTGTGCGGTTTCGGGTTTTGTTGTCTGCATGGATCCTCCTGAGATACCGGGTTTGCTGTTTCTTTACCTATAGGATAACACAGATGTCCTTAAAAGGCGAATGGAAAAATGGAATGGTTCCCGGTTCCTGTCAGGAATGCTCGTAAGTCATCCAGCTGCCTTTCCATGCGTAGAGGGCCATCAGCACGGCACCCAGCGCCCACGACACCGGGTAGAGGACGAACACGCCCTCGATGCCCGCAAAGAAGGGGAGGACGAACTGGATCCACACCACACGGAAGAGGCAGAGCGAGATGAGCAGCACCACCATCGGCGGCACGCTGCGGCCGGTGCCGCGCACTGCGCCCGCCATGCCGTGGAGGATGGCCAGCAGGAAGTAGAAGGGGCAGAAGTAGTGCATGGCGCTGCACCCGAAGGCCACCACCGTCTCGTCGGAGGTGAACAGGTGCATGATGGGATCCTGGAACGCCAGCAGCAGCGTGCCGGTGCAGAGGGTGTAGAGCACGCTCATGCCCAGCGTGACCCACATGCCATTCTTCACGCGTTTGAGGTTGCCTGCGCCATAGTTCTGGCCCACGAAGGTCGTCGCCGCCATGCTGAAGCTGGTGACGGGCAGGATGTTGAAGCCGTCGATCTTCATATAGGACGCAAAGCCTGCCATGGCGGCGGCACCGTAGCTGTTGACGCTGGACTGCACCAGTACGTTCGAGAAAGAGATGACCATGTTCTGGATGCCGGTGGGAAGGCCGATGCGAACGATGCGGGAGGTCATCCGCTGATCGGGCCGGATGGCGGAAAGCTCCACCTTGTAGTCGGCGTCCACCTTCATCAGAAAGCGGAGGCTGAGCACACAGGAGACCAGCTGGCTGATGTCGGTGGCGATGGCTGCGCCCGCCACACCCATCTTCAGCCCGGCGATGAGCACCAGGTCGAGGATGATGTTGGTGATGGAAGCGCAGGCGAGGTAGAGGACCGAGCGGCGGGAGTTGCCCGCCGCGTTGAGGATGCCGGCTGCCATGTTGTAGACGACGCTGAACAGCACGCCGCCGAAGTAGAGCTTCATGTAAGTCACGGCGTCGCCGAGGACTTCTTCGGGGGTGTTCATCCAGACCAGCAGGCTGCGGCTGACGGCGATGCCGCCCACCGTCAGGATGAGGCCGAGGATGACCGCGATGGCCAGCGAGGTGTGGACGGCGATGCGCGTTTCCTTTTTATCTTTTGCGCCGAGATACTGGCTCACGACGACGCCTGCGCCGACGGCCACGCCCTGACTGAAACCGATGAGCAGGTAGATGGGCGAGCCGCTGGAACCCACAGCGGCCAGAGCGTTGCTGCCCAGAAAGTTGCCGACGATGATGGAGTCGGCGGTGTTGTAAAGCTGCTGGAGCAGGTTGCCCAGGATGAGCGGCACCGAGAAGAGCAGGATGCTTTTCCAGATGCTGCCCTCGGTCATGAGCAGGGTCTTTTTCTGCTGCGGCTGTGCCGGTGCGGCCATAGTGTCTCCTCCCTCAAAAAAATGCAGGAATTTCATAGGTATTTCACAATAAACTTAACAATACATCGTTCTGTGCCGAATGTCAAGCAGAACGGAAAAGAACGCCCTCAGACTTTCCACATCTTGTTTGCAGATTGTTCAAAACTAACTCAAAGAAACTCCATTTTTATCCGGTACAATAAAGGTGCAGTCGGGAAGACAAGAACGAGATCCCCCATCTCCGGCTTTTGACTTTCCATAAATGCCATGCAGGCAGGATTCATGCGCAGCCCCGCAGCGGGTGCCGCGCCCTTAAAAAAATACTGTCCCCCACCTATGCGAGGCAATAGCCACGGCGGCGGACAGACTACCAACAACCTCCTAGCAGCCGCAAATGTTTAGGAGTTCTCATACACAGGCAGCGCCGCTTTCTCCTCCTTTCCACGGCGCTGCCTGTTTTTGTGTTGAAATATCTCTTTCCGCAGAGGCTCCCCTCGATAGGGGCAACAGCGACGACCGCCGCCGGTGGCGGAAACAGGGAGTCGCTGTTGGGGCAGCGGCCAGCAAGACGCAAGTGCTTTTTAAAGCACAAAGCGGATGCTGGGGGCCGCAACCCGGCCTTGTCCGCGAAGCAGACTGAGAGGTTGCAAAAAGCCCATCGCACAGCTGTGCGATGGGCTTTTGTCGTTCTTATCGCATATCATGCAGGCGCTCTGCCGGGAGGGAGGCTTGCAGCAGGCTCCATGCGGCGTCGAGGCTGTCGTTCAGCAGATAGGCCTGATTCTGTTGGACATAGAGGTAAATGGCGTTGGGGGTGCGGTAGGCCAGATGCATATCGTGCCACGCATACTTGCGGCTCGCCTCAGGCTTGTCCTGCTCGCCGGCCATCCAGACCGACAGCCCTTCGTCGTCCAGCAGCAGCCGGTAGAAGGGGCGGGGCAGGCCCATCTTTTTGATCTGGAGGCTCAGGGAGTGGAAGAACGTCCAGAAATAGACGGCCGGAACGCCCAGCGCCACCACGGCCAGAACCACCGTGAGCAGGGCTGCGCCGTCTTTCTGGCCCACCTGCGACAGGCAGAAGCCGGCAGACACCAGCAAAATGGCCGTGAACGCCAGAGGCCGGTGCCACGCCTTGCGGTGGCGCAGCAGGTCAAAGGCGGCAAAATCGTGGAAGGATGCAGCATCCATCTGGACGGAAACGGAGATCGGCTGAGACATAAAAATACCCTCCTTTTTGGTCATAGTACCATATTATTTTCCAACAATCAAGGATGATATTGCGCAGATGCCCTAAAATGTGCTAAAATAGGACGAAAAAGAAAGTTTATGGAGCGTTCGCTCTGACGGCGGACAGGCCGGATAAGGCGGAAGATGCGCGGCAGAATATCACAGAGAGGGAGGATGGGTGCGTGGGGCGCAGGATGACCCTGAAGGGGCAGATCAGTCTTTGCCTGGCAGCGTTTTTTCTGGCGCTGGCGGGGCAGATATTCTTGAGCTTTTACCAGTCCGGCACCGTGCTGCGGGAACTGGACGACCAGATGGGCAACTTCAACGCCATCAGCCGCTTCCAGAACGGCGTGGAGCGGAGCCTTTCGGCCATGGAAGATTACCGCTGGGAGTACGGCGACGCCAAAGCGCTGACAGAGGAGCTCCACAGCGCCTTTTCCGTCACCAACGCATGGCTCTGGCGCATCGAGAGCGACCTTGGCACTGTGAGTGAAGAGCAGTATCTGCTCTACAATGCCGTTTCCACTACCTACGACAGCTACACCGCACTGGTGGATCAGCTGGAAGAAGCGGTAGCCGCCGGTCAGGACACGAAAGCCGCCCAGCTCTACTATAATAAGATCGTACCCTGCGGCGGCTATCTGCGCCAGTATACCCAGCAGCTGCTGAACACGGCCATCACCGACGCTCAGGGGACTTACACCACCGTGTCGGCCCTCAGCGACCGGGTGAAATGGGCGCAGACCGTCGTGGTGGCGCTCTGCCTTGCGCTGGGCTGCGTCATGGCCTTCTCGGTGCTGACGCTGCTGACCCCGGTGCAGCAGATGATCGGTGCCTCCCGGGAGGTCACCCGGGGCGAGTTCGACTCGCCCGACCTGCCTGCGCCCCGTCAGCCGGAAATGGCCCAGCTGACCGAAGCCTTCAATCACATGAAGCATTCGATGGCGGAGCAGGTGACCACCCTGCGGGAGAAAAACGAGATGGAGCGGGAGCTCCACCGCCAGAAGACGGAAGCTCTGGAATTACAGAACCGGATGGAGCGCAGCCGCTTGCAGCAGCTGCGCAGCCAGATCGACCCCCATTTCCTTTTCAACACCCTGAACGTCATTTTACAGACCGCCGGACAGGAAAAAGCCTACCGCACGCAGGCCCTCATCACGGCTCTGTCGCACCTGCTGCGCTACAGCCTGATGAGCAACGACGAGCAGGTGCCGCTGGCCCGGGAAGTGCGCATCGTGGATGAGTATTACTCCATTTATCACGTCCGCTTCGGCGACCGGGTGAAGATGGTGTGGCGCATCTCCGACTCCCTCGATTTGACGGAGACGATGGTGCCGTCCTTCATCTTGCAGCCCATCGTGGAGAATGCCTTCAAGCACGGCATCTCGCCCAAGGAAGAGGGCGGCGTGGTGCGCATCCGCATCAACCCGCTGCGGGATAAGGGGCTGCTCTATATCAGCGTCTGCGACAACGGCGTGGGCATCCGGCCCGAACAGCTGGCCCAGCTGAAAGCCGCGCTGGCCCAGCCCGGGGAGCGCTGGGAGCATATCGGCGTCTATAATGTGGCCGCACGGCTGCGGCTTCTGGATAAACGGGGGCGGCTGGTCATCCGCTCTCACCCGGGCCGGGGTACGGCCATCAGGATGTACCTGCCCCTTGTAGAACTTTTGGAGGAGGATTTGGACGATGATACGCCTGTTGATCGCGGATGACGAAAAGCTGGAGCGGGAGGCGCTTGCAGAGCTGGTCCAGCGCCGTTTTGAGCGGGAAGTGGTCCTGGAGATGGCGGAAAATGGCCGCAAGGCTGCCGACACGGCGGTGCTGTGGGGCGCGGACCTCATCCTGATGGATATTGAGATGCCGGGCATGAGCGGTCTCGACGCTGCCCGCGCCGTGCTGGCCCAGCGGCCTTCCTGCCGGGTCATCTTCGTCACAGCCTACAGTCTGTTCCAGTATGCCCATGAGGCGGTGCATCTGGGGGCCTGCGACTATCTGCTCAAGCCGGTGGACCCCGACGAGCTGGAAGCCTCGGTGCGCCGGGCTATGCGGCAGATCGAGACGGAGCGGAAGCTGGAAGAGCTGGCCGCCGCCCGGCCCCAGCCGGAGCAGACGGAGACCGAAGAAGAGGCAGAAGACGCCCCCGAGGAGAGCGAGAACAGCCAGACGGCCCTTGTCATGGCCCACGTCCGCCGTTACCTCGAGGATAACTATATGTTCGATCTGTCGCTGGACAGCGTGGGCGAGATCCTGCACATCAGCCCGGCCTACCTATCGGCGCAGTTCAAGAAGTACCAGAAGATGAACTTCCTCGACTGCCTCACCGAGCTGCGCATCAACGCGGCAAAGGAATTGCTGGCCGACCCCTTCCGCTCCTCGGCGGAGGTGGCGTCGATGGTGGGCTACGAGGACGCCAGCTACTTCGCCCGGGCGTTCAAGAAACGCACCGGCATGACCCCCACCCAGTACCGTCGTCAGGCCGGCCAGAAGGCAAAGGCCGACCCGGAGGCCGGGCTGTGAGCGGGCGGATGATTTCCCGCCGCAGTGTGCTGGCGCTGGCCGCCTGTACGGCGCTGGGCGCTGTGGGCTGCAGCAAGACGGAAGAGTACAACGGACCGGAGCTCATCCTGCGCTACGCCGAGAACCAGCCCGAGGATTATCCCACCACGCAGGCCGCTCTGGCCTTCGCCGACCTTGTGGCTGAGCGGACGGAGGGGAGGGTCAAAGTCGTGGTCTACAGCGGCGGGGAACTGGGGGCCGAACAGAGCGTCATCGAGCAGATGCAGTACGGCGGCATCGACTTTGCCCGCGTCTCTCTGAGCCAGCTGGCCGAGTATCAGCCGGCCCTGAGCGTATTGCAGCTGCCTTTTCTCTATACCGACGCGCCCCAGATGTGGCGGGTGCTGGACGGTGAGATCGGCGATGAATTCCTCTCCGGCCTCGGCGCGATGGACCTTGTGGGCCTGTCATGGTTCGACGCCGGTGTCCGCAGCTTCTACACCCGCGAAAAGGTGGAGACACTGGCGGACCTCGCGGGGCTGACGCTCCGGGTGCAGGAGTCGGACATGATGAGCGAGATGATACTGGACCTCGGCGCAAAGCCGGCGCAGGTGGTCTACAGCCGGGTCTATGCAGCCCTGCACAACGCCGAGATAGACGGCGCGGAAAACAACTGGCCCAGCTATGAGGCCATGGGCCACTATGAGGTGGCCCCCTATTTCTTAAAGGATGAGCACACCCGTGTGCCGGAGCTGCAGCTGGCCAGCGAGGCCGCGATGGAAAAACTGGCAGAGCTGGACGAACGCTTCCCGGACATCATCCGCGCCTGCGGAAAGGAGAGCGCTCTGACCGAACGCCGCCTCTGGGCGGAGCGGGAGGCCAGCGCCGAGGGGAATATGCGGGAATGGGGCGTGGAGGTGACGACCCTCTCCGCCGCCGAGAAAGCCCGCTTCCGGGCGGCAGTCGAGCCTGTGTACGCGGCTTTTGAGGAGCAGAGCCGCCTCATCCAGCGCATCCGCGAAGCCTGAAAAAGCGCAAGAGATATTACATTGTATTCATCTCGTTGGGCAGTGTGCTGAACAAACTGCACTGCGGCTTGTAAGAAATGCACAAAAGTGTTTCTCACATTTTTTTGAAAAACAGGACATTTTTCATAAGCCCTTGTTCTGACTAAAAAAATTTGCTAAAGTGTGTACAGTAAATGAACGGGCGGTGTGCGACCCGTGCAGAGCACACCGCCCTGAATGAGGAAAATCTAAGGAGGATTTTATCATGAAGAAGATTTCTCGTCGCAGCTTTCTGGCAGCAGCCGGTGTTTCCGCCGCTGCTCTGGCACTGACCGCCTGCGGTGGCTCCGGCAACAGCACTGCTGCTTCCACCGCGTCCTCTGCTGCAACTTCCACCGCTCCCGCTGGTGATGCCGCAGCTGCTGCTTCCGACCCGAAGGTGACTCTGGTCTACGCCGAGGTCAACCCGCTGGATACCATCGTCGGCCAGACCGGTTCTCACTTCAAGGAGAAGGTCGAGGAGCTGACCGGCGGCTCCGTCGTCGTCGATGTGCAGGCTTCCGGCGTTCTGGGCTCTGAGAACGATGTTCTGGACGCTATCCTCGGCGGCTCCACCTCCATCGACATCAGCCGTATCTCCGCTTTCGCACTGACCAGCTACGGCTGCAACAAGTCCAAGCTGCTGTCCATCCCCTTCACCTTCGAGAACCGCGCACACTTCTGGAACTTCGCCAACAGCGAGCTGGCACCTGAGTTCCTGAACGAGCCCCAGGAGCTGGGTCTGCCCGTTCGTGGTATCTTCTACGGCGAGGAGGGCTTCCGTCACTTCTTCACGGTCAAGCCCGTTTCCGGCATCGCTGATTTCAAGGGCCTGAAGCTGCGCGTGTCCAACGACCCCGTCATGAACGGCATGGTCGAGGGTCTGGGCGCTAACCCCACCGTCGTTTCCTTCGGTGAGCTGTACAGCGCACTGCAGACCGGCGTTGTGGATGGCGCTGAGCAGCCCATCGCAAACTACAAGTCCAACGCCTTCCCCGAGGTTGCTAACAACCTGATCTTGGACGGCCACACTCTGGGCGCTGTGCAGGCTGTTATCACCGACAACGCATGGGGCAAGCTGACCGCTAACCAGCAGGCTGCTGTTATGGCTGCTGCTGCCGACACCCAGAAGTTCAACGCTGATCTGTCTGAGACCGCTGAGAACAAGGTTCTGGAAGAGCTGCGCTCCTCCGGCTGCAACGTTGTGGATGTGGACGACAAGACTCCCTGGCAGGAAGCTTGCGCTAAGGTCATCAAGGACAACACCTCTGATCAGGCTGAGCTGTACCAGAAGCTGTTGGACATGAAGGCATAAGCTGGTTTTCCATCCAATCTAAGTAGTACATTGCCCGGCGGGGGCCCACGGGAATACGCCCGCAGGCTTCGCCGGGCTTTTATATGGAGGAATTTCTATGCCGAAAATCTTTACCACTCTGGATAAGATCAGACCGGCGTACGACTTTACCTACAAGGTGGTTCTGTTCATCTGCAAGATCCTGCTGATCGCAGATATCCTCATTACCACGATGTCGGTCATTGGCCGTTACGTCCCCTTTATTCCGGACCCCTCTTGGTCTGAGGAGGTCGTTTTGACCTGCATGAGCTACATGGCTGTGCTGAGCGCTGCGCTGGCCATCCGCCGCGGCGCACACATCCGCATGACTGCCTTTGATATGTACCTGCCCAAGAAAGTGGTCAAGGCGCTGGACATCCTGTCTGACGTGGCCGTGATGATCCTTGGTGTGGTGATGATGGCGGTCGGCTGGAACTACGCCACCACGCTGGGCGGCCGTGGCTTCTATGTTTCCATGCCTTGGCTGAGCCGCTTCTGGATGTACTTCCCGGTGCCGCTGGCCGGTGTTGCCATGATCATCTTCGAGATCGAGTCGCTGTATAACCATATCAAGAGCTTTTTTGTAAAGGAGGAAATGTAATATGACAGTTCAGACACTGGCAATCATTGTCCTTCTTGTCAGCTTCTTTGTTATGATCTTCCTGCGCTTCCCCATTGCATACGCCGTTGGTCTGTCCAGCGTGCTGTGCATGCTGGTGCAGGGTCAGGCACTGACCGACGTCTGCCGCCTGATGGTCAAGGGCATTTCTTCCTTCAGCCTGATGGCTGTGCCGTTCTTTATCACCATGGGTGTGCTCATGGGCTCCGGCGGCATCTCTGAAAAGCTGATCGCACTGGCTGACGCCTGCGTGGGCTGGATGCGCGGCGGCATGGCCATGGTCAACATCGTGGCTTCCTACTTCTTCGGCGGCATTTCCGGTTCCGCTTCCGCCGATACCGCTTCCATCGGCTCTATCATGATCCCCATGATGGTGGATCAGGGCTACGGTGCAGACTTCTCCACCGCTGTTACCATCACCTCCTCCTGCGAGGGTCTGCTGGTTCCCCCCAGTCATAACATGGTCATCTACGCTACCACCGCCGGTGGTATCTCCGTGGGCAGCCTGTTCCTGGCCGGTTACCTGCCCGGCGCTCTGCTGGCTATCGTGCTGATGATCGGCTCCTACATCATCTCGGTCAAGCGCAACTACCCCAAGGGTGATCCCTTCAGCATCAAGGCTTTTGTCAAGCAGCTGGGCACTTCCATCTGGGCACTGGCCGCTGTCATCATCGTGGTGTTCGGCGTTGTCGGCGGTGTGTTTACCGCTACCGAGTCCGCTGCTATCGCCGTTATCTACTCTCTGCTCGTTTCCGTGTTCGTCTATAAGGGTCTGGACTGGAAGGGCGTGTGGCACGCTCTGGACGAGTGCGTCAACACCCTGTCCATCGTGCTGATCCTGATCGCTACCTCTGCAGTGTTCGGCAACTGCCTGACCATGCTGCATGTGCCTGATCTGGCAGCAACCGCCATCACCGACCTCACCGATAACCCCTACATCATTGCACTGCTCATCGACCTGATCCTGCTGGTGCTGGGCATGATCATGGATATGGCTCCCATCATCCTGATCGCCACCCCCATCCTGCTGCCCATCGCCACCTCCATCGGCATCGATCCCATCCAGTTCGGTATCATCGTGGTTCTGAACTGCGGCATCGGCCTGCTGACTCCTCCCGTTGGCTCCGTTCTGTTCATCGGCTCTGCCGTTGCAAAGCGTCCCATGGAGAAGGTAGTCAAGGCAACCCTGCCGTTCTACCTGTGCATGTTCATTGCACTGCTGCTGCTGACCTACATCCCCGACATCAGTCTTGCTATCCCCAAGCTGCTGGGCGGCTATGTAAGTCCCATTGCAAACCCGCTGGGCCCTGTGTTCATCCACTAAGCGCAGCATAAGGGAAACCCCTTGCATCTTTAAGACCGGAGCCTGTCAGCCCTTTGGGCTGCGGGCCCCGGTCTTTTTTGCGTGTGCACCAAAATGCGGACAGCTTGCACGGCGGGGAACACTATGATACAATAAAATGTATAGAAGTTTGGAAGGGGAGAGAACACTATGGAGCAAAAACGCCTGTGTCCGTTCTGCATGGGGGAACTGCCGCCTGCGGCGACCGTCTGCCCCCATTGCGGGAAGATCTTAGAGGGATGCAACCCGGCGGGCTGTCTGCCGGTGGGTACGGTGCTGGCCGGGCGCTACACGGTGGGCGAGATGCGCAGTCTGGACGGCGAGGGCGTGCTGTACAGCGGCGTGGAGAATCTGGGCGCTTTCCGGGTGACCATCAAGGAGTACCTGCCCGTCACCCTTTCTGCGGAGCGGGGTGCGGACTGCGTCCTGCGCCCCAAGCAGGGCAGTGAAGTGCTGTTCAAGACCACCCGCATGGACTTTGCAGACCTGTACCGCGCCATCCAACGCATTACCCCCGCCAGCGGTCTGGAGGCCGTGCTGGATGTGGTGGAAGCCAACAACACCGTGTATGCGGTGCTGGAAAACTTAGGCGGCACCCCGCTGGAGCAATGGCTGGAAAATCGTCCCGCTCCGGTGCAGGCAGAGGAGGCCTGCGCCATGCTGCGGCCGGTGTTTGAGGGCGTGGCGGCCATGCACAAGGCAGGGCTGGTGCACCGCGGCATCTGCCCGGAGAATATCCGGGTAATGTCGGATGGACGCTGTCGTCTGGCCGGGTACGCCACCGTGGGTCTGCGCACCGCAGGCAGCGGTCTGCACGAGCAGCTGTACGAGGGTTACTCCGCGCCGGAGCAGTATACTACCGCCGAGTTTGAGGGGCGCTACACCGACGAATACAGCCTTGCCGCCGTCTTTTACCGCATGGTATGCGGGCAGGCACCCATGCCCGCTGCTCAGCGCGTGGTGTCGGACTCCAACCCCCGGGCACGCACCGTAGAGCCTGCCGTGCCGGCCTACGTTTCCGATGTGTTGCAGCTGGGGCTGCGGCTCAAGGTCATGGAGCGCATTCAGACTGTGCCGCAGCTGTATCAGGCACTTTCTTCCAAAGAATATACCGCCGAGCTGACCCGCACCATGAAGCCGGAGACCCCGATGCATCCGGTGCGGGCAGAGCAGAGCGGGCAGGGCAGGGAACATCTGCTCAGTTTGAAGGGATTGCTGGCGGGCATCCTGATCCTGCTTTCCGTTCTGATCTTGCTCACCCTGTGGGGCATCGTGAGCAGCAAGGAGGAGCAGCTGCCCTCTTCGGAGCCGAGCTCGGAAGCTGCCAGCAGCGAGGAAATGAAGCCACAGAACCTTGTGCCCAACTTTGTGGGCATCGATTACGAGCAGATCAAGAATAACCGCGAGTACACCAGTATGTACCTGTTCCGGGCGGTGCTGGAGTACAGCGATACCGTGCCCTCCGGGCAGGTCATCCGGCAGGAGCCGGAGGCCGGCGAAGTAATGGAGAATGGCGAGGTGATCCAGATCGTGGTCAGTCAGGGCCCGGAAAAGGTGGAGATGCCAAAGATCATCGGCGCATCGCAGGATAAGGCTATTGAGATCCTGAGCAGCCGGGGGCTTGTGGCCAGCTGTTTCATGGTGGTGAACGATGGCTCCTACGCTACGGGCTGCGTGGTCTCTGCCAGTGAGGAAGAGGGCACCATGGTCACGGTGGGTACGGTGATCACCATATATATCGCCGCAGACCCCAGTGTGCAGATCACCGCCACCCCGGAAGAGCCTGCCGCTACCGAGCCTACTACCCCGGAAACGACCCCGGAGGGCAGCGCAGAGCCGGAATACGATACAGATTAAACATAACAATAAAAGCAGAAGCGGGAACCTTGCAACGGGCTCCCGCTTCTGCTTGTTTAGGATAGGAAAGAGAATGGCAAATTAAAGGTTGGTGTAGCCCATCAGGCAGCGGTCTACCTCGGCGGCGCAATCGCGGCCCTCGCGCAGACCCCACACCACAAGGCTCTGGCCGCGGCGCATATCGCCGCAGACGAATACCTTGTCCACGTTGGTCTTAAAGCTGTGGTCGGCTACATTGCCCCGGGCGGTCAGCTCCACCCCAAAGGCATCGGCTGTGTAGTTTTCGCAGCCGGTAAAGCCTGCGGCGATAAACGCCAGCTGGCAGTCGTAGGTAAATTCCTTGCCGGTGGGCACCATGCTGGTGCGTCCGGTCTCGGGGTCGCGCTCCGGTTTCAGGCAGCTGATGACGGCACCGGTCAGATTGCCGGCCTCGTCCTTCAAAAACTCCTTCACGGTGGTCTGGTACACGCGCGGATCCTTGCCGAACTTTGCAATGCACTCGGTCTGGCCGTAGTCCACCTTCAGCACCCGGGGCCACTCCGGCCACGGGTTTGCAGCGGTGCGCTCGACAGGAGGCTGCGGCATCATTTCCAGTGCCATCAGGTCGGTGCAGCCCTGCCGCAGGGCAGTGCCCTGACAGTCGTTGCCGGTGTCGCCGCCGCCAATGACCAGTACGTTTTTACCGGCTGCGTTGATGGCTCTGCCGTCTGCAAAGCCGGAGTCCAGCAGGCTCTTGGTCACGCTGGTCAGGTAGTCCACGGCAAAGTGCACGCCCTTGGCGTCCCGGCCGGGCACGTTCAAATCGCGGGGCTTTTTTGCGCCGCAGCACAGCACCACGGCATCAAAATCTGCCAGCAGCTGCTCGGCGGGCACGGCACCGCCCACATCCATGCCGGTGCGGAACTCAACACCCTCGGCATGCATCAGCTTGACACGGCGCTCGATGACCGCCTTGTCCAGCTTCATGTTGGGGATGCCGTACATCAGCAGGCCGCCCACACGGTCGGCGCGCTCAAACACCGTAACGGCGTGGCCGCGCTTGTTCAGGTACTCGGCCACCGAAAGCCCCGCAGGGCCGCTGCCCACCACGGCAACGCTCTTGCCGGTGCGGGTCGGCGGCGGGGTGGCGGTCAGCCAGTTCTTGGCGTAGGCCGTCTCGATGATGGCGTGCTCGTTTTCGCGCACGGTGACGCTGCTGCCGGTCACATCCCCGCAGGTGCAGGCGGCCTCACACAGGGCGGGGCACACCCGGCTGGTAAACTCCGGGAAGCGGTTGGTGGCCATCAGGCGGTGGAGCGCCAGTTCCCACTTGCCGTGGTACACCAGATCGTTCCACTCCGGGATGAGATTGTTCAGCGGACAGCCGGAGGCCATGCCGCCGATCATCATGCCTGCCTGACAGAAGGGCACGCCGCAGTCCATGCAGCGGGCGGCCTGCGTCTGCTGCTGCTCCCGCGAGAGCCAGATGTGGAACTCGTTAAAATTTTCAAGGCGCTCCAGCGGCGCAACGTCCGTGCTGGTCTTGCGCGCATAATCCATAAATCCTGTTGTCTTACCCATGCTGCTGCCCCTCCTTACTTATGCTTCTGCACTGCATAAAATGCTTCGATCTGTGCCTGCTCGCCGTCCAGACCACGCTCCTCCACCGAGGCGATGACCCGCAGCATGCGATCGTAATCGTAAGGCAGCACCTTTTTGAATTTGGGCAGGAACGCACTGAAATTGTCCAGAATTTCCTTGCCGCACGGAGAGCCGGTGGCCTCCACATGGGCGCGGATCAGCTCCTTCAGGGTGGCAACATCGTACTTGTGCTCCACCGGCTCAAGGCTGACGGTCTCCTTGTTCACCCGCTGGTAGAAGTCCCAGTTTTCGTCCAGCACATAGGCAATGCCACCGGTCATACCGGCTGCAAAGTTTTTGCCGGTCTGTCCCAGCACCACCACGGTGCCGCCGGTCATGTACTCGCAGCCGTGGTCGCCCACGCCCTCTACAACGGCGGTCGCGCCGCTGTTGCGCACGCAGAAGCGCTCGCCGGCCACGCCGGAGATGAACGCCTTGCCGCTGGTAGCGCCGTACAGCGCCACGTTGCCGGTGATGATGTTCTCCTCGGGCTTGAAGTCGATGCCCTGCGGCGGGCGCACGATGATCTTGCCGCCGGAAAGGCCCTTGCCCATGTAGTCGTTGCAGTCGCCCACCAGCTCCAGCGTCAGGCCATTGGGGATAAAGGCACCAAAGCTCTGGCCGCCTGCACCGGTGCAGTGCACGGTGTACACATCGTCCGGCAGGTCGTTGCCGTATTTGCGGGTGATCTCGCTGCCAAAGATGGCACCAAAGGCGCGATCCACGTTGGAAACATTCAGGCTGACGCTCTGGGGAGCCTTGCTGCCCAGCTTGAACTTCTTCATCAACACCTTCATGTCCAGCGTGTTTTCCAGATGGAAGTCGTAGCTGTCCTCCTTGATGAAGTGGACGTTACTGTTTGCAATGGCGGGGTTGTGCAGAATGCAATCCAGATCCAGCTTTGCGGCGCGGCTGCCCGGGGCAGCGGGCTTGACCCGCAGCAGGTCGGTGCGGCCCACCAGCTCGTCCACGGTGCGCACGCCTAGCTTTGCCATGTACTCTCGCAGCTCCTCTGCCACAAAGGTGAGGTAGTTGATGATGTACTCCGGCTTGCCCTTGAAGTTCTTGCGCAGCTCGGGGTTCTGGGTGCAGATGCCCATGGGGCAGGTGTCCAGATTGCACACACGCATCATCACGCAGCCCTCTGCCATCAGCAGGGTAGTGCCGAAGCCGAACTCCTCGGCGCCCAGCATGCAGCTGATGGCTACATCCCGGCCGGACAGCAGCTTGGAGTCGCTCTCAATGCGCACACGGGTGCGCAGACCGTTCAGGATCAGGGTCTGGTGGGTCTCGGCGATGCCCAGCTCCCAAGGCAGACCTGCGTGCTTGATGGAGGTGCGGGGTGCAGCACCGGTGCCGCCGTCATAGCCGGACACCAGAATGACCTGTGCGCCGCCCTTGGCAACACCGGCGGCAATGGTGCCGACACCGGCCTCGCTGACCAGCTTGACGTTGATGTTGGCATTGCGGTTGGCGTTTTTCAGATCGTAGATCAGCTCTGCCAGATCCTCGATGGAGTAGATATCGTGGTGGGGCGGGGGAGAGATCAGGCCCACGCCGGTGGTGCTGTGGCGGGTCTTGGCGATCCACGGATACACCTTGGCGCCGGGCAGGTTGCCGCCCTCGCCGGGTTTTGCGCCCTGTGCCAGCTTGATCTGGATCTCCTCGGCGCTGACCAGATACTTGCTGGTCACGCCAAAGCGGGCAGAGGCCACCTGCTTGATCTTGGAATTGCTCTCGCTGTGGTAGCGCTCCTCGGGCTCGCCGCCCTCGCCGGTATTGCTGCGCCCGCCCAGACGGTTCAGGGCGATGGCAATGGTCTCGTGTGCTTCGCTGCTCAGTGCGCCGTAACTCATGGCAGCGCCCTTGAACCGCTTGACGATGCTGGAGACCGGCTCTACCTCCTCCAGCGGGATGCCGCCGTCTGCGGCGTAGTTGAAGTCCAGCAGGCTGCGCAGGTGCACACCCTCGGCACCCATGTTGTCCACCGTCTGGGTGAACTGCTTGAAGGTGGCGTAATCGCCGGTGCGGCAGGCTTTCTGGAACAGGTGGATGGTCTGGGGGTTGAACAGGTGCTCTTCCTTGCCGCTGCGGAACTTGTGGGCACCGCTGTCGGCAAGCTCCATGTTGATATCCAGCCCCAGCGGGTCAAAGGCGGCGTTATGCAGCGCCTCCACATCGGCCTGAATGTCTGCCATGCTGATGCCGCCCACGCGGCTCACCGTGCCGGTAAAGTATTTATCAATGACCTCCTTCGAGATGCCCACAGCCTCAAAGATCTGGCTGCTCTGGTAGCTCTGGATGGTGGAAATGCCCATCTTGGAGGCGATCTTCACGATGCCGTTGAGGATGGCGTTGTCGTAGTCCTGCACAGCGGCGTAATAGTCCTTGTCCAGCAGACCCTCGTCGATCAGCTGCCCGATGGTCTCGTGTGCCAGATAGGGGTTGATGGCGCAGGCACCGTAGCCCAGCAGGGTGGCAAAGTGGTGCACCTCCCGGGGCTCGGCGCTTTCCAAAATCAGCGCCAGTGCGGTGCTCTTTTTGGTGCGGATGAGGTACTGGGACACTGCCGAAACAGCCAGCAGGCTGGGAATGGTCACATGGTATTCATCCACGTCCCGGTCGGACAGGATGATGATGTTTGCACCCTCCTTGTAGGCGCGATCCACTTCCAGAAATACCCGGTCGATGGCCTTTTCCAGACTGGTGTTCTTGTAGTAGTTGATGGATACCGTAGCCACCTTGAAGCCCGGCACATTCATGTACTTGATCTTCAACAGGTCGGTGTTGGTCAGGATGGGGTTGTGCACCTTGAGCACCTTGCAGTTCTCCGGCTTATCCTCCAGCAGGTTGCCGTGGGCACCGATGTAAACGCTGGTGGAGGTGACTACCTTTTCCCGGATGGCGTCAATGGGCGGGTTCGTCACCTGCGCGAAACGCTGCTTGAAGTAGTTGAACAGCGGGGGATGCTGGCTGCTGAGCACGGCAAGCGGGGTGTCGGTGCCCATGGCACCGGAGGGCTCTGCGCCCGCCCGCGCCATGGCAAGGATCATGGTGTTCACGTCCTCGTACTTGTAGCCGAACACTTTCTGCAGCCGGGTCAGCTGCTCGCCGGTGTAGCCTTCCACCTTCACGTTGGGGATCTTCAGCCCGCTCAGCTGCACCAGATTGCGGTCGATCCACTCGCCGTAGGGCTCGCGGCTGGCGTAAAGCTCCTTCAGCTTTTCGTCGTCCACCACCTCGCCCTTGACGGTATCCACCAGCAGCATCTTGCCGGGACGCAGGCGCTCCTTGACCAGAATGTTCTCCGGGTCGCATTCCAGTACACCCACCTCAGAGGACAGGATCATGCGGCCGTCCTTGGTGATGTAGTAGCGGCTGGGGCGCAGACCGTTGCGGTCCAGCACCGCGCCCATCACATCGCCGTCCGAGAACAGGATGGCGGCGGGGCCGTCCCACGGCTCCAGCATGGTGGCGTAGTACTGGTAGAAATCCCGCTTTTTCTGGCTGATGTTCTTGTTGTTCTCCCACGGCTCGGGAATGGTGATCATCACGGCCAGCGGCAGATCCATACCGTTCATCACCATAAACTCCAGAGTGTTATCCAGCATGGCGGAGTCCGAACCGGAGGTGTTGATGATGGGCAGGATCTTGTTCATATCGTCCTGCAGAATGGGGCTGGAGATGCTCTCCTCACGCGCCAGCATGGCGTCGGTGTTGCCCTTGATGGTGTTGATCTCGCCGTTGTGCAGGATAAAGCGGTTGGGGTGTGCACGCATCCAGCTGGGGTTGGTGTTGGTAGAAAAGCGGCTGTGCACCATGCCGATGGCGGATTCATAATCCGGGTCCTGCAGATCAGCGTAGAAGCGGCGCAGGTCGTGCACGAGGAACATACCCTTATACACGATAGTGCGGCTGGACAGGCTGGGCACATAGGTGCCGTTGCTGGCCTGCTCGAACACGCGGCGCACGATGTACAGGCGGCGGTCAAACTCGATGCCCTTGCTTACCTTGGCGGGCTTTTTGATGAAGCACTGCCAGATGGCGGGCATACAGTCCCGCGCCTTCTGCCCCACGGCATCGGGGTCTACGGGCACTTCGCGCCATGCCAGAAACTCCAGCCCCTCCTTGCGGGTGACCACCTCGAACAACTTCATGGCCTGTGCCCGCAGGTGCTCGTTCTGGGGGAAGAAAAACATACCCACGCCGTACTCCCGCTCATTGCCCAGCCGAATGTTCAGCTCCTCGGCAACCTTGGAGAAGAACTTGTGGCTGATCTGCAGCAGGATGCCCACGCCGTCGCCGGTCTTGCCCTCGGCGTCCTTACCGGCGCGGTGCTCCAGCCGCTCCACGATGGACAGTGCATCGTCCACCGTCTGGTGGCTTTTACGTCCCTTGATGTCCACCACAGCGCCGATGCCGCAGGCATCGTGCTCGAACTGTGGGTCGTACAGACCAAGGGTGGTTTTCTGCTCTGTAAAGTTTTCCATAGTCTTTCCCATCCTTTTTACTTGTTTACCGGGGGCTGCGGCACCCTCCGCAGCTTTTTATCCCCTGCAAAAAGAAAAAAGCGCCCCGCAAGGGCATAGGATGCCCCTGCGGAACGCCTTTGTTCCGATACCTGATATTATACAGATTCCTGAAAAATCTTCAAGTGACAGCTGCACCAAATATGCTACACACATTGCGCCGCTTCTTGTGCGAAACGCCGCGAGCCCCCGCAGCTGTGCGCGGCATACAAGCAAAACCGCCGCACCCGGCGTTGTGCACGCGGGTACGGCGGTTTGGAGGAATTTGCCCTGAGTGATGCGGAACACTCAGGACTCAGGAATGCTTTGATTTGCGGGTGAAGAACCATCCGCAGGCCAGCAGCAGGGAGCCCAGGCTTGCCAGCACACCGGCCATCCAGCCGGTGGTGCCGGTCTGGGGCAGGGTGGGCACTGCCGGGGCAGCGGGCTGTGCGGCGGCGGGAGCTTCCGTGTGGGGAGCCTGAGCCGGGGCGTCGGATGCGGCGGCAGCTTCGGTGCCGTTGGTGTCGTCAGAGTCAGCCGGGGCTTCCGGGGCGGAGGCGTCTGCGTCGGGGTCCGGTGCCAGAGAGATCTCTTCCACCGGCAGAACCGCCAATTCTGAGTTGCGGGTTTGTTGTAAAATAACCAAACGAAACCTCACCCGCCCAGAATGGCCTGCAGGTCGGCTTCCGGGGTGGCAATGGGCTTGAGGCCGTACCGTTCCTGCAGGGTGCGCACCACCCCCGGCGAGAGGAACGGGGGCAGGGTAGGCCCCAGCCGGATGTTCCGGATGCCCAGCGCCAGCAGCGCGATGAGGATGCACACGGCCTTCTGCTCAAACCAGCACAGCACCAGCGAGAGGGGCAGGTCGTTGACGCCGCAGCCAAAGGCGTCGGCCAGCGCCAATGCGATGCGGATGGCGCTGTAGGCGTCATTGCACTGGCCCACGTCCAGGATGCGGGGCAGGCCGGTGCCCGGCACGGTGCCAAGGGGCAGGTCGTTCAGGCGGAACTTGCCGCAGGCCAGGGTCAGCAGGATGGTGTCGGGCGGGGTAAGGCGGGCAAACTCGGTGTAGTAGCGGCGGCTGGGCCGGGTACCGTCGCAGCCGCCCACCAGAAAGAAGTGCCGCAGCTTACCGTCCCGCACCGCCTGCACGATCTCGTCCGCGTGCTGCAGCACGGCGGTGCGGGCAAAACCGGTGGTCACCGTGGAGCCGCCGTTCAGGCCGGGTAGCAGGGTGTCCTGCGCGTAGCCGCCCAGCTCCAGCGCCTTTTCAATCACCGGGGAAAAGTCGCGCCCTTCGTCGATGTGGGGCACGCCGGGGTAAGCCACCACCGAGGTGGTGAACACCCGGTCGGCGTAGCTGGCGCGCAGGGGCATGATGCAGTTGGTGGTGAACAGGATGGGCGCGGGGATGTCCTCGAACTCCCGCTGCTGGTTCTGCCATGCGGTGCCAAAGTTGCCCTTGAGGTGGGGGTAGCGGCGCTTCAGCTCCGGGTAGCCGTGGGCGGGCAGCATCTCCGAGTGGGTGTAGACGTTGACGCCCCGGCCTGCAGTCTGTTCCAGCAGCTGCTGTGCGTCGTAGAGGTCGTGGCCGGAAATCACAATGAACGGCCCCTTTTCAATGGTCAGGGGCACCTGCACCGGTTCCGGATCGCCAAACGCGCCGGTGTTGGCCGCGTCCAGCAGCTCCATGCAGCGGTAGCTGGCTTCTCCTGTGGCCTGCACCAGCTGCCACAGGGCGTCGGTGGTCTGGCCGGGGTCGCCCACGGCCTGCAGGGCGGTACAGAAGAACCGGTCCAGCTCCGGGTCGATGCGGCCCAGCACCCGGGCGTGGTAGTTGTAGGCGGCCATGCCCCGCAGGCTGAACAGCACAAAGCATTTCAGGCTGCGCCGGTCGGCATCCGGTTCCCGCCAGAGGGCCTGCATGTCGTAGTCCGGGCCGGTGCCGGGGCTGGCGTCGTGCACCCGGCGGGTCAGCGCGTCCACGGCGGCGGGGTCAAAGTTCACGTTGGTAATGGTGGTGAACAGCCCCTGCATCAGCAGCCGGGCCTGTTCCGGGGCCGGGCCGCGCCCCGCCGCGATGAGCTGCCCGGCAAACGCGATGAGCGCCCCGGTGAGCCGGTCCTGTGCGGCGGCTGTCTCGGCCGACTTGCCGCACACCCCCGCTGCGCCGGTGCAGGCGGTGCAGCCCGCCGCCTGCTCACACTGAAAACAAAACATCTGCTCGTCCATACGAAACTCCCTTTCTGCCATAAGATACTGCCAGTGTGGGCAGAGCGGGGCGGGGTTATACCAAAAAAGAGCCGCACCCCTGCGGGCGCGGCTCTTGGACGATGCAGTATGACTTAGTAGGTAATGCCCTGTGCCATCATGGCGGTAGCAACCTTCAGGAAGCCGGCGCAGTTTGCACCGACCATCAGGTTGCCCTCAGAACCGGCAGCCACAGAAGCGTCGTAGGAAGCGTGGAAGATGCCCTCCATGATGCCCTTCAGCTTGGCATCCACTTCCTCAAAGCTCCAGCTCAGGCGCTCGGAGTTCTGGCTCATCTCCAGACCGGAGGTAGCCACGCCGCCTGCGTTGGAAGCCTTTGCGGGTCCGTACAGGATGCCGTTGGACAGGTAGACCTCGATGGCCTCCGGGGTGCTGGGCATGTTAGCGCCCTCGCAGACCACGGTGCAGCCGCCCTTTACCAGAGCCTCGGCAGACTCCTTGTTGATCTCGTTCTGGGTAGCGCAGGGCAGGGCGATATCGCAGGGGACAGTCCAAACCTGGGTGCAATCAGCCACATAGGTAGCACCGGCGTGGGTCTCGGCGTACTCCTTGATGCGGCCACGGCGCACTTCCTTCAGATCCTTGACGTAAGCCAGATCGATGCCGTTGGGGTCGTAGACGTAGCCGTTGGAGTCGGACATGGTGACCACCTTGGCGCCCATCTGGGTCGCCTTTTCGCAGGCGTAGATGGCCACGTTGCCGGAGCCGGAGATGACCACGGTCTTGCCCTGGAGGCTGTCGTTCCGCATGCACTTCAGGGCCTCAGCGGTGAAGTAGCACAGGCCGTAGCCGGTAGCCTGGGTACGGGCCAGAGAACCACCAAAGGTCAGGCCCTTGCCGGTGAGCATACCGCCCTGGAAGCTGTTGGTCAGGCGCTTGTACTGGCCGAACAGATAGCCGACCTCGCGGCCGCCGACGCCGATATCACCGGCGGGGCAGTCCACGAACTGGCCGATGTGGCGGTACAGCTCGGTCATAAAGCTCTGGCAGAAGCGCAT
>ERZ773194.1015-NODE-1015-length-33206-cov-7.621369_pt1 | contig 33206 bp, 35 predicted proteins | sample MGYA00511240_ERZ773194 | MGnify/ENA primary metagenome ERZ773194 (study PRJEB29015, sample SAMEA2737774) | human gut metagenome | biome: human gut; feature: human-associated habitat; material: faeces | place: China | collected 2012 ... | reverse complement strand
CCTGCGACCTCCTGGTCCCAAACCAGGCGCTCTAGCCAAGCTGAGCCACACCCCGTAGTTGCTATTTTGTGTTTTTGTTTTTGTCTCTGTCCTTAAGACAAGAGTTATTATATTATAGCAACAAACAAAAGTCAACACTTTTTTCTAATTTTTTTTATTTTTTTATTCATTTGGCACTTTATACAAAACATTGCTCAAAATATGCTTTTCCATTGTGATCTATTTCCATAATCATATACCCTGCACGGCGATCTGCCTGCCTTGGATAAGAAAGACTTCCCGGATTGAGCACAGTAAGATTTCCATCTACTTCCAGATGCGGCACATGAGTATGTCCATACATTACAATATCTACCCCTCGTCTTCTTGCCTCTTTTTTCAGTTCTTTCGTTCCCATAGAGACATAGTAAGAGTGCCCATGTGTGATAAACACTCTATACTTTCCTATAAAAAACTCCTGCTCCCTGCTCAGATCTGAAAAGAAATCATTATTTCCCGCAATAATATGTGTCTCACAGTCTGCCAGTGCACAGATGTAGTCTTCTCCCCCCTCTACATCTCCAAGATGGACCAGCATGTCAATCGGTCCCTCTCTGTCCAGAACCTCCTCCAGATTCCGGTGTCTCCCATGCGTATCGCTCACGATCAGTATCTTCATTCTTTCACCTGTCATTTTCTTCGAATATTATTTTAGCGTTTCCTTTTTTCGGAACACGAACCTTTTATTTCTTTGGATCCTAATCTTCCTGCTGCATTTTTTGTTCGATAATCCCTCTCATCAAACGGAGTGCCTTTCCCCTGTGGCTAAGTTCATTCTTCTTTTCCGGGTCCAGTTCTGCAGTTGTACATCCGTATTCTGGAAGATAAAAAATCGGATCATATCCAAATCCATGTTCTCCGGCAATCTCATATCCAATCCGCCCCTCAATAGTACCTCTTACAGTCTCTTTGCTTCCATCTGGAAATACTGCTGCGATTGCACAGACAAATCTTGCTGTGCGCTTCTCATCTGGAACTCCTTCCAAACGCTGCAGCAAAAGATTATTTTTAATCTCATAAGAAGTATCTGTTCCTGCATATCTCGCCGAATAGATACCCGGTTCTTTATTCAAATAATCAATTTCCAATCCCGAATCATCTGCCAGCACGATTGCATCTGTCAATTTTGCAATCGCTTCTGCCTTGATCATCGCATTTTCTTCAAATGTGGTTCCATCTTCCACGATATCCACGTCAATCCCAGCCTCTTTCATTGAGGATACCACAATTCCGAGATCCTCTAAAATCATCTGGATTTCTTTCATTTTATCTTGGTTCCCTGTCGCAAATATGATCTTTCTTTCCATGTTCTTTCTCCCTGTCCCTTTTTGCAAGCAGGATACAGATCCTTTTCTTTGCACATCCATATCCTGCATTGTCATTCACTTTCTATTTATGTTCTGTCTAAATTTCCGGATATTTCTTCCTTCTCGGCGGCTTTGGACCGAGGAATTGATAAAAGTACGTCTTTAGCATTCCATTGTAAATCTTTCGGTTCTTGTCTGCTTTCCTTCCAAAATACCGTTCCGTTTTCTCATAACTCGTAATCATATATGCCGACCAGCTGTCCAGCTTCTTAAAGCTCTCACCGAATTCTCTATACAGAGCCGGAAGTGCAGACTTTTCCTCAAGTCTCTCTCCATATGGAGGGTTGGTGATGATAAATCCATACTTCTTTGGATGTCTTAAATCCTTTACTGCCCGCTCCTGAAAATGAATCAAATGCTCTACGCCTGCCTCTCTCGCATTCTCTCTGGCCGCTTTTACAACTTCCCCATCAATATCATATCCCTGAATATCCACTTCAATATCATCGTCAATCAGGCTATTCGCCTCATCCACCGCCTCGTACCAGAGTTTTCGCGGAATCAAGTTTGTCCACTCCTCCGCCGTGAAAGAGCGATTCATCCCCGGTGCGATATTGGCAGCGATCATCGCCGCCTCAATTGGAAATGTCCCACTTCCACAGAATGGATCTATAAAAATCCTGTCTTTTTTCCACGGTGTCAACAAAATCAAAGCGGCTGCCAATGTCTCTGTAATCGGCGCTTTGCTGGACAACTGACGATATCCTCTCTTATGAAGAGAAACTCCCGAAGTGTCGATTCCTACCGTCACGATATCTTTCATTAAAAATACCCTCACCGGATAAGACGCCCCATTCTCTTCGAACCAGTCAATATGATAATGCTGCTTCATCCGGTTAACCATCGCCTTTTTCATGATAGACTGAATATCTGAAGGACTGAACAATTTACTCTTTACAGAAGCGGCCTTGGCCACCCAAAATTTTCCATCCTCCGGAATATATTTTTCCCACGGGATCTCCTTGGTCCGCTCGAACAATTCATCAAACGTCACTGCTTTGAAACTTCCAAGCTTCAGCAGCACTCTCTCCGCGGTCCGCAAAAACACATTCGCCCGGCAAATCGCACTTGCATCCCCGGCAAAAGTCACTCTTCCATCTTCTACATTTATAATCTCATATCCTAAATCTTGTATTTCTCTCTTTAAAACTGCTTCCAGCCCAAAATGGCATGGTGCAATCAGTTCCAGTTTCTCCATCTTCTTCCTCCCGATGTTCTGTATTTCATTTTTATGATACCGCAACTTGTCTGGATGCACAACTATTTTCGCATCAATAAAAAAGCCTCCGGCGGTATTTTCATACTACCAAAGGCTTTCTGTCAGATTCTTTTAAAAGTATTCCTATTTAAGACATTTGAAGTATTACAGCACTGGCTCTTTTCTGCTGATTAGTAATCGCAATTTCCGTAAGAATTTTCGTTGCTCTCTGAATTCTTATTTTTGTTAGATGCTTTGCTGCTGTTTTTTGATGTCATTCGATCCGATGTCTTGTTGCTATTTTTTGATGTCATTCGATCTGAAGCTTTGCTGCTGTTTCCGGAATATCCATCAGAATAAGATGAATAAGATTCACTGTTTTTGGCTTTGTTTGTTGTTTTCGCATTCTTTGCCATTTTAAATTTCCTCCTGCAATTTGCTGCTCACTCGTGAATAGTTACATTCTTATTATCCCTGTTCAGTAAAAAACTATGCAGCTTCCGGAGGTTTTTCATTTGTAAATTTTGCCAATATTTTGCTTTTTTTCTAATTTAAGCTTGCTTTTTATTACGTATTATATTATACTACTGCTTGTAGGAAGGAAACTTCTTACAACCCCTTATTAATTATTTATACTCCCCTCAAAAGACCGTTGGCTCCCCCAACGGTCTTTTATTTTGCTATTTTAGGCTTATTCTCCCCACTTTCCCCATTTTTACTATTTTCAGATTCTTCTCACCGCCTGTGATTTTCTACGATTCGCAGCACAATCCAAATCACAAGAAGAGGAACCAGCACAGGTGCCAACATACTGATCAACCCAGTGAGCAACGAAATTACAAGCACCAAAATCAGCACAATCCCGACACAAACTGCCGCTATCTTCCATCCGGTAATTTTCTTAATGTTTATCTCCGGTGTTCCAAATGGTGCCTCCTGCTCTGCCTCTTCATAATCGGCATATGTGTATTGATCCTCCGTTTCATTTAAAGGAGAGTCAATGATAGACCTTGCGATCACCCACGGATCCCCGAGAAGATCCATCACTTCCTTCTCTGACTTTCCATTTTTGACTTCCTCTGCAATATAACTTCGGTAATAGTCCACATGCTCTCTGACCTTTGCCGGATTCATCTCGGCTTCCAAAGCATGCTCCAACTGTTTTAAAAATTCATGTCTATTCATCTATTTCCCCCAGATTTCCTGTATCTACTTGACACTCCCACAACAAATGCCGAAGAGAATGCCTTCCATGCAGTCACAGTCCCTTATGACAAACAGTCCCCCGCCAGGCAGACCAGGCGGGGGACTGTCTGATGTTTCTTATCTTCTTTCAAAATAAAGAATAACATAAACTTCTTTTGAATCCAATAGGAACATCCTTAATATTTTATTAAAAGAATCTAAGAATTTTTACAATTTCCACTATTCTATCTTCACAACAAAAGATCTGTACTATACCTCAAACAGAAGGTCTCCATAAGATGGCATCGGCCAAATATTTTTATCAACAATCATCTCCAGCTGATCGACCGGACGACGCAGATGCTCCATCGCAGGCACAACATGACGTTCAAAAAAGCATGCCTGCTCCATTCCTTCCTCTTTCTTTGCAGCTTCTTCTGTTACTTTCTCCAGCTCTTTTAGCGCATTCTTTGTCTCTGCAAGAAGATTCGATGACTGGGTAAGAAGTTCTTCCTGCACATCGATCACCGCTACTGCACATGCCTGACGCACTTCATTGATAGACTTCGCAAGCGATGTAATATAGGTAATCACTGCCGGAATGATATGTTTGCTTGCAATATCGATCATTGCTCTCGCCTCAATATTTACCGCTTTGGCATATGCCTCATATTTGATTTCCGCTCTTGACTCTAATTCTGCTCTTGTAAATACACCGAATTTTTCAAAGACTTCAACCGATTCCTCTTCTACCAATGCCGGAATCGCATCTACCATTGTTTTTAAATTCGGAAGCCCTCTCCGCTTTGCTTCCTCAACCCACTCATCTGAGTATCCATTTCCGCTGAAAACGATTCTCTGGTGTTCGTAAGCATATTTTTTGATCAGATCATGGACACCTCTGTCAAAATCTTCTGCCTCTTCCAGATAATCACATGCCTCCGCAAATGCTTCCGCCACAATTGTATTTAAAATGACATTTGGCGCTGCAACCGAATCTCTGGAACCAACCATACGGAACTCAAATTTGTTCCCAGTAAACGCAAATGGTGAAGTACGATTTCGGTCTGTTGCATCTTTCGTAAAATCAGGAAGTGTCGACACGCCAGTGTGCAGTCGTTCGCCTTTCAGACTATGTGTCGCTTCCCCTGTACTGATCAGCTGCTCCAAAACATCCTCCAGCTGTTCTCCAAGAAAGACAGAAATAATTGCCGGCGGCGCCTCATTTGCCCCGAGACGCTGATCATTTCCTACATCTGCTGCTGACTCTCTCAAAAGTTTCGCATGGCGGTCTACCGCTCTTAATACGCAAGTGAGCACAAGAAGAAACTGGATATTATCGTGCGGCGTCTTTCCTGGATCCAGCAAATTGATTCCATCATCAGTCGTCAGCGACCAGTTATTATGTTTTCCTGATCCATTCACTCCTGCAAACGGCTTTTCATGAAGCAGGCACTGAAGGTTATGTTTGTATGCCACCTGCTTTAATGTCTCCATGACAAGCTGATTATGATCCACTGCCACATTGCACTGTGCATAGATCGGAGCAAGTTCATGCTGAGCAGGAGCCACCTCATTGTGCTGCGTCTTTGCAGATACCCCAAGCTTCCACAGTTCCTTGTTCACATCTTTCATAAACGCTGCAATTCGTTCTCTGATCGCACCAAAATAGTGATCGTCAAGTTCTTGTCCTTTCGGCGGCATTGCTCCGAACAGTGTTCTTCCTGTGAATACAAGATCCTTTCTCTTTAAATACTTTTCCCGATCTACAAGAAAGTATTCCTGCTCTGCCCCTACCGATGGGATTACTTTAGAAGAGGTCGTATTTCCAAACAGACGAAGGAGACGCATTGCCTCCTTATCGATTGCCTCCATCGAGCGCAGCAGCGGAGTCTTTTGATCGAGCGCCTCTCCATTGTACGAACAGAATGCTGTCGGAATATATAAAATTGCTCCATTTCCCTCCGCATCTTTTTTCACAAATGCAGGAGAAGTACAATCCCATGCCGTATATCCTCTCGCCTCAAATGTGGCGCGCAATCCTCCGGAAGGAAAGGAGGAAGCATCTGGTTCCCCTTTGACAAGTTCCTTGCCTGAGAATTCCATCAGTACTTTTCCGTCCTGCTTCGGTGCAGAAATAAATGCATCATGCTTTTCTGCCGTCGCTCCTGTCAGAGGCTGGAACCAATGAGAGTAGTGTGTTGCCCCCTTCTCGATCGCCCACTCTTTCATCTCATGTGCGACAACATCAGCAATGGAAGTCTCTAACTCCTTTCCTTCCTGAATCGTCTTCTTTAATTCTCTATATACTTTCTTCGGCAGACGTTCCTGCATGACAGCATCATTAAAGACATTTTCCCCAAAGATTTCCGTTACCTTCATTATTTCGCTCATATTCCCATCCTTCCAAATATTTGTTTCGCTTTTGTTTTCGTTTTCAAATACACTTTAATACGATACTCTAATTTCAGAAAAAAAGCAAGGTTCCTAACACTTGTAATTTCTTATAAATATTGATAAGGAAAAAAGATCGGTGCAGTCACACTGATCTTTTTTCCCGAAATCTCTTTTCAATTATCTCTGAACAATTCTTCTGCAAATATTAAGCTTTGTTTACAGATCCGAATAATTCCATTTTCTCTTTTACAGTTGCTTTGATTGCTTCTGCTCCCGGAGCTAATAATTTACGAGGATCGAATCCTTTTCCCTGAAGGTCTTTTCCTGCTTCCACATACTCACGAGTTGCTGCTGCAAATGCTAACTGACACTCTGTATTTACATTGATCTTCGCTACACCAAGGTCAATTGCTTTTTTGATCATATCTTCCGGAATTCCTGTTCCTCCGTGAAGTACAAGTGGCATTGCCCCTGTAAGCTGCTGAATCGCATCTAATGTCTCAAAGCTAAGTCCTTCCCAGTTTTCCGGATATTTTCCGTGGATATTACCGATACCTGCTGCAAGCATTGTTACGCCTAAATCTGCGATCGCCTTACATTCTTGAGGGTCTGCACACTCACCTTTTCCTACAACTCCGTCTTCTTCTCCTCCGATAGAACCTACTTCCGCTTCCAGAGACATTCCTTTTTCAGCACAGATTGCTACTAACTCTTTTGTCTTTGCAACGTTCTCTTCGATCGGGTAGTGAGAACCGTCGAACATAATAGAAGAAAATCCTGCTTCGATACACTTCATACATCCTTCAAAGCTTCCGTGGTCTAAGTGAAGTGCTACCGGAACAGTGATGTTCAGTTCTTCTAACATTCCATTTACCATACCTACTACTGTCTTATAACCTGTCATATATTTTCCGGCACCTTCAGATACTCCGAGAATTACCGGTGAATTACATTCCTGAGCTGTTAATAAGATAGATTTTGTCCATTCCAGGTTGTTAATGTTGAACTGTCCAACTGCATAGTGACCTGCTTTTGCTTTTTCTAACATTTCTTTTGCTGATACTAACATGTTTCTTCCTCCGCTTCTTTTACGTTATTTCACATGCCCTATTATACCGCATATGTAAAAAAAAGGAAACCTTTTTATCACAGAAACTTTCCGGTCGTATCTTGCCTGCTGTTTTAATTAAAATAGAAAAACAAGTGGGTGTAATCATACGTCCGCTCTTTCTTTCCTATGCTCATCTATTTTTTAGTAAACAACGTCCCATACAAAGAAGCCCTCACGCATAAGCGATTAGGCTTCGATCAAATAAAATTATCAAATTATTTCCGTTTCTTTAAGATTGTTGCAAGAGCAACTCCGAGTGAAACAATTCCTGCTCCTGCAACCGGAAGTGAGGAAGCTGTGTCACCAGTTTTTGGTGTTGTTCCCTCTTTCTTTGTTTCTGCTGCTTGTGTCTGAACATTTTCCTTATTTTCTTCTGGTGTTGTTGGTGCTTCTGGCTTCTGTTCCGGTACTTCTGGTGTTTCTACATCTGGATTCTCTGGCTGTTCCGGTTTCTGATCTGGGTTCTCTGGCTGTTCCGGCTTTTGATCCGGATTCTCCGGCTGTTCCGGTTTCTGATCCGGCTCTTGTGATTCTCCATTACATACCCAATGTCCCTCTTCCGGGTGATTAATCACCTCATCATATGCTTCTTTTACAAGAACTTGTTCATCCCATGCCGGCTTTGTTTCAATCCAGATATCCTTTTCTTCATAAATAGGCTCCTCACCAACTTGTACATCAACCCATTTAGCCTTTATTGTTATACGGAATTCCCCACGATCCGCATGATATCCGATATGTTCTCCATACTCTTTAGATAAACCGCCTTCTACAGGATCTTCGTAAAGACCTATATCTATACCACCACATGTTTGACAAATTGCATGCTTCTGTTTTTCGTAAATAGGCTTAGTACCTACTTGTACTTGTTGTTTTTCATAATATCCTTCAGCTTCATGATGAACCGTCTTGTATTCTGCTTCGTGGTGAATAGTTTCCTGCCACGCTTCCTTATCCACTACCCACTCGCAATTATCCCCATGTACATGCTCTTTTTCGCTTGCTATTGCTGATACTTTATCCATCGCAAATACTGTTCCCGTTCCTGCAACAGTCAAAGACATAGCAGCAACCAACGCAACAACAAATTTCTTTCTCATTTGTATCTCCTCCTAAAATTTGCCTTCATGAATCTAAAGACAATATTTAAGAACCCGAATTCTATCCCCTCTTCTATCATCCTTAAATTCAGCATATTTTTAACTCGTTCCGAGTTATATTTTTATTCTAACTCGCACCGACTTGAAAGTCAATCCTCAAATTCTTTCTATAATAAAATCAATTTGAGGTGATAACTTTGAATTATGCTGAACGAATGAGAAATTTAAGACAAGATAACGATCTTTCTCAAAAGAAAGTAGCTGATATGCTAGGAGTTGCTCAAACAACTTATTCTCAATATGAATTAGAAAAGCGACCAATGCCTATTGATTATCTGATAGCGTTATGCAAATTTTACAATGTATCTGCTGATTATATGCTCGGATTGTCAAATAGAAAGAACCCATAATATTCTGTCAGCGTAACGCTTGCCCCGATGCCCCACCAACCTGTTAGAAGCCGTTGCTCGGGGCATCCTGCAAGACACTGTTTTTTGAATGTAAGCAAACAAGGAAATTTGCTATTTATTCATGCCTTTCAACAGTTCCTGCATGATTTTCATACCCGCTTGTAGACCAAGCGCAGTATAAACTTCGGAAACCTCACTTGCCATTTCATTTGCTGAATCTATCAGTTCTGAAACTGTTTTGTTTCCATGTTCTCTTAATACCTCTTCATTTTTACTATAACTTTCTTCTAACTTTTTGTTATAATCTAATTCTGTCTGTTTTGCCTCGATCGCGGATCCATAGAGCAAATATTCTGTAATACCTTGTATAGTTGCACGTCTTAAAATTTCTTTTGTAATGTCCATTGTAAATCCAACCTCCATATTTATAACTAACTTTTCTTTGTGAATACCACTATCTTTTATAGAAAAAATGTTATCTTGCGGTGTGTTATACAACTGCTTTTTATCAGAATCCTACATTTTACAACCAACAGACTATTAAAGGAATTAAAAATTTTAAAGATATTAAATTTTTCATCAAAATTCAACCTCTATTTGACTCGTATCCTCCCTTTCCTAAATTTACTCTGATTTTATGCTTGATACCCTGCACTTTTTTGCAACAAAAAAAGTTTCAAAAACCTATATTCACAAGGTTTTTGAAACTCCTAAAAGTGACTCCAAGGGGAATCGAACCCCTGATTCCAGCGTGAGAGGCTAGCGTCTTAACCGCTTGACCATGGAGCCATTTGTTTGGTACCTGTATAGTATAGAACACTTTTGGGGATTATGCAAGTCTTTTTTTCAATTTTTTTCAAATTTTTTAAACTTTTTTGTTTTTCTATTTTTTGCTTCTATACTTGAACAATTCTTATCTATCGCCCAAACCTTCCCTTTATAGATTTCAACAGCAGAAACCAGGCGCTTTTCGCCCCTCGGCTTCTGCTGCTGATTTTTCCTACATTCCTCCGGCAAACATGGACATATATCCCTGCACAAAGATAAACAAGATTACCGCCGGAAGAACAAATGTAAGGTACAACTTCATCGGACGGCCACCCGGGAATTTGATTCCGATTCCGGTATTGGCTTCTTTCAGGAAATGATCCCATCCCCACCCATATTTTGTCACACAGAATAACAGATAGATCAAAGATCCGAGTGGAAGCAGGTTGTTGCTGACAAGGAAATCCTCAAAATCCATAATATTCTTTCCAAGGATCTGTATTCCAGACCAATCTGTCAGACCAAGTACACACGGAAGTCCTAACAGGATCAAAAGCGCACCATTTATGAGCAGAGATTTCTGTAAGGACCACCCCCACATCTCTCTTGCAAATGTGATAATGTTCTGGAACACTGCGATAATCGTAGAAAATGCCGCAAATGTCATGAACAGGAAGAACAGACTTCCCCACACTCTTCCGCCTGCCATCTCGTTAAATACGTTCGGCAATGTGACAAATACAAGTCCCGGACCTTCTCCTGGATTGATTCCAAATGCAAAACATGCTGGAAAAATAATCAGACCAGAAACAATCGCCACTGTTGTGTCAAGTAAACCAACGCTGATGGCCTCTCCAGTCAGTGCTCGTTCTTTCCCAATATAGCTTCCGAAAATTGACAGTGCCCCGATTCCAATGCTCAGTGTAAAAAATGCCTGTCCCATGGCTGCAAAAATCACAGTACCGATCCCTGCCTCTTTCATCTTACCGAAGTCCGGTACAAGATAAAAACGGAGACCGTCCATTGCGTTTGGAAGTGTTAGTGACTTCACTGCCAACACCGCCATAATTACAAACAGCGTAGACATCATGATCTTTGTGATTCCCTCCACGCCTTTCTGAAGTCCAAGCGAACACACACACAATCCTGCTATTGAAATTAATAACATCCAGAAGATCATCGCATTTCGATCAGATGTAAATGTAGCAAATACCTGCTCAACTTCCTTTGGCTTCAGTCCTGTAAATTCTCCTTTGAGCATCTTGAAGAAATACGCAAGCATCCATCCACCGATGGTTGTATAAAACATCATCAACAAATAATTACCTGCCATTCCAAAATAACGATAGCAATGCCATTTTGTCCCTTTTGGCTCTAATTTATTGAAGGAAGTAGCAATACTTCTCTGGCTCGCCCTCCCTACCGAAAACTCTGCAACAACAATCGGCAGACCAAGTATAAATAAGAAAAACAAATATACAAGTACAAATGCTCCCCCTCCATATTTTCCCGTAATATATGGAAATCTCCATACATTACCAAGACCGATTGCACAACCGGCTGAAATCAATACAAACCCCAACCGGGATGAAAATTTTTCTCTCTTTTCCATTAATCCTCTTCAATTCCTTCCTCTAATTGTAACGTATCTGGTTCCTTCATCAGAGATTTGACTTTATCGATAGGCACCATAATCTTTAATTTCTGTCTTTGGTTCTCAATCATCACTTCATCATGTTCCCCTCCGAACTCACCATCCAGTGTCCACGGAATCTCTTCCAGAGACTCCAGTTTCAAGCTGTTTGCCTTAAATGTATACATATGTTTTGTATCAATCTGTTCGATCAGAATCGCTGCGATGATCTCCTGCAATGCTAACGGATTCTTTGGCGTCTTAATCAGAGTCACTTCAAACTCTCCGTCATCAAATACAATACTCTTTCCAACCATATTTCGGAATCCGCCGATCGACCTGGAATTTGTTACCATCCCGAAGATAAATTCATCTTCGATCACCTGATCATCATGCGTCACTTTAATCCGGTAAGACGGCACATTATAAAGGCGCTTCATTCCTTCCAGCACATATGCAAGATGTCCGAGAACATTTTTCACTTCCTGCTTTGTCTGATATGAAACATCTGTAAAAAGCCCGAATGCTGCGATATACACAAAAAAATCGTGGTTAAATTTCCCGATATCACACGGAAAGACAATTCCATTCACTGCCGTATCTGCAGCCTTTAGCATATCTTTTGGAATATGTAAACTTCTGGCAAAATCATTCGTCGTACCAGTCGGGATATAACCGATTGGAATCTGTTCTTTTCTCTTCATCATCCCGGTTACGACTTCATCAAGCGTGCCATCTCCACCGCTGCACACAACTAAGTCATATTCTTCCTTAAAGTGACGCACTTTGTGATATCCATCCCGGTACTTCTGTGTCGGATAAACGGTCACTTCGTATCCTGCTTTCACAAAAATATCAAGTACATCTGACAGTTTTGGCTTGATCAATCCCTTCCCTGCGTTCGGATTATAAATAAATAATAATTTCTTCATCGCGTTCTCCTTTCTACTATTTTTATAGGATAAAAAAGAGCATATCACATGCTCTTTTTCCTACCTCTTTTACTTTACATTATTTAAAAACAATTCAATACCCTGTGCTGCCTTTTCTTCGTCCTCACCCTCAGTAACTACTGTCAGCTCTTCTCCGCTGTGAACGTTCAGGCTCATCATTCCCATAATGCTTTTGGCATTAATTCTTTTTTCCTTGATCTCAATATAGATTTGGCTTGCATATTGACTTGCTTCCTGAACAAGCAGAGCAATTGGTCTTGCCTCTAATCCATTGTCAAGTTGAATTGTTACTGGTTTCCTAATCATTGTGTACCTCCTTGTTCGCTCTTACCTTCTCAGCGATCTCACTTAACTTTCTTAGCCGATGATTCACACCCGACTTCCCGACTGGCGGTGTCAGTGCGTCACCTAGTTCCTTCAATGTTGCTTCCGGATAGGCGATTCTCGCAAGAGCAACCTCTCTTAATCCGTCTGCTAATTTTTCAAAACCGATCTCATCTCTGATATATACAATATCTTCCAGCTGTTTGACTGCTGCGGAAACGGTTTTATTAATATTGGCAGTTTCACAATTTACCTTTCTATTCACGGTGTTTCTCATATCTTTTAAAATACGAATATTTTCAAACTCCATCAGTGCAACATGTGCCTCCATGATATTTAGCATATCTGAAATCTGATCTGCCTCCTTGAGGTAGACAACATAGGATTTCTTTCTAAGCACGATCTTGGCACTCATATGCAGACTGTTCATAATATACTGTAATTGCTTCGCCTTGTCTTCAGTCGCACATACCACTTCAAAGTGGTAAGATTTGTAAGGATCACTGATTGAACCTGATGCAAGGAACACTCCCCTTAGAAACGCTCTCCGACAGCATAGCTGACGAATCACCACATTCTTTACAATAGAAAGTTCCTCTCTAATTTCACCCGTATCATCCAATAACTTCACTGCCTGAAGCACTCTCACTGCCTCTTCGTGCCTTGCAATAATAACGGAATAAAAAACACTTCCTTTTTTAAGGTTCTTTCGAATAGAAGTTTCAGTACATATATTAAATGTTTTTTTGATTAATGTAAAGTACTTTCTTGCAACAGTTATATTTTCTGTGTGTACCGTCACCCGGTATCTATCCGAACTGGAGATGGAAATTCTCCCGCAGATACTTATGATCGCCGCAAGTTCTGCAATTTGACAATGTCTTGCACTGCTCATATGCGTGGACAGTTCTTCTTTTACTTTTGCTGAAAATGACATTTTTTCCATTTATTTTACTTTTCCCTATGAATCTCTTTCAATATCCCGGTGTTCTACCTTTACTCCATATCTGTCATCCTGCTTCAAAAACTGATACAGTTCATTTGCCAGTGTAACAGATCGGTGCTTTCCCCCGGTACATCCAATTGCAATGACAAGCTGATTCTTTCCCTCTATAATGTAGTTTGGAATCAGAAAGGTAACCATATCTTTTAACTTCTCTAAAAATTCCTGTGCTTTTGGTTCCTTCATCACATACTCACTGACCGGACTGTCATTTCCACTCATCGGCCGGAGCTCTTCTATATAATATGGATTCGGAAGGAAACGCACATTGAATACCAGATCTGCATCATTAGGAATTCCATACTTAAATCCGAACGACAATACTGTAATATACAGATTTTTAAATTCTTTATTCTCTACAAAAATTTTGTTGAGTTCACCCTTTAGTTCCCTTGTCAGCATTTTACTTGTATCTACAATATATGTTGCTTTGGATTTTAAAAACTTTAATTTCTCACGTTCCAGTTCGATCCCCTTATCCAGCCGCTCATTTCCTGCAATCGGATGAGTCCGCCTTGTCTCCTGATATCGCTTGATCAGCACATCATCCCCTGCCTCAAGAAACAACACTTCATAAGCAAATCCAGTGTCATCAATCTTCTTTAACACTTCTTCTAATTCTGTAAAATTCCGCTCATCCCGAATGTCAATCCCAAGAGCCAGCTTATCAATCTCTGAATTGGCCCCACTCAAAAGACTTGCCAGAGCCGGAATCACAGGAATCGGAAGATTATCTACACAAAAATATCCAACATCTTCCAGCATCTTCAATGCAGTGCTCTTTCCCGCACCGGACATTCCCGTAACGATCACAAATCTCATCTTAAAATTCTCCTAACATCTTTACTTCCGGTTCCAGTGTCACCCCGGAATTTGCCTTTACGCGCTCCGATACCTGGCGGATCAGTTCTCGTACTTCCGCAGCTGTCGCATTATCCTTATTGATCACAAACCCACAGTGCTTTTCTGATACCTGTGCGCCTCCTACTTGAAATCCTCGTAACCCGGCTTCCTCAATCAGCTTTCCGGCAAAATATCCTTCCGGACGTTTGAAGGTGCTGCCTGCACTTGGATATTCCAACGGCTGCTTTGTCGTGCGCTTCTCTTTGAGTTCATTCATTTTTTCCCGGATTTTTTCTTGCTCCCCATGTGCAAGATGGATTACCGCTTCCAGTACAATGTACTGATTTTTCGCAACCTTGCTTGTGCGATATCCCATATCCAGTTCCTCTCTCGGAATCGTGAGCAGTTCTCCTTCCTTTGTCAGAACTGTCACCTGCTCCAGCACATCTTTCATCTCACCGCCGTATGCTCCGGCATTCATCACTGCAGCTCCTCCGATTGTTCCCGGAATTCCGGAAGCAAACTCAAATCCAGCCAGCGACTCTCCTGCTGCCTTTGCTGCAATTGCCGATAAAAGCGCACCTGCCTGCGCTGTCACAAATTCTCCTTTTACAGAAATCTCACTCATGGATTTGTAAATCTGTATGATAACCCCTCGGTAGCCCTGATCGCTAACAAGAAGATTACTTCCATTTCCTAAAATATAATATGGCATTCCTGCCTCTTTGCATAAGAGAATAATCTTCTGTACTTCTTCTGCACTCTCCGGTGATACAAAGTAATCCGCTGCTCCTCCGACACGGAACGTCACATGGTTTTTCAACGGTTCGTCTGTTAGCACATTTTTTTCTTCGGTCAGCTGTATCAATGCGTCATAAAATTCTTTCTTCATGCTCTATCTCCTGCTTCTATCTATATGCATCATTCATTCTGTTCCTATTCATCCTGTCCCGAAGTATTCCTCCGGGCAGTATCTTTATCATACTATAAAGCCCCCGCAAATTCAATGTACACTTGCAAAATCTCCCGAAATACGGTATATTAGAAGCAAAATGTAAAGCAAAAAAGGAGTGAACTTATCATTGGACTCGAGTGTCGTCATACAATTAATTATTTTAGCCATACTGATTCTTTTATCAGCATTATTTTCATCGGCAGAGACCTCTTTGACAACCTCTAACAAACTAAAAATTCAATCTCTGGCAGACCAGGGAAGCAAGCGCGCCCGCATTCTTCTAAAGATTTCAGAAGATTCTGGTAAGATGCTGAGTGCGATCTTGATCGGGAATAACCTCGTGAACAATGCGGCAACCGCGCTCACGACGTCTCTGATCATTCAGCTATTCGGAAATTCTGCGGTCGGTATTGCGACCGGTGTGATCACTTTATTGATCTTGATCTTCGGAGAAATTTCTCCAAAGACACTGGCAACGATCCATTCCGAAAAGATGGCGCTGCTTTATGCACCGCTGATCCATTTTCTGATGAAGATTTTTACCCCGGTCATTTTTATTGTGAACAAGCTTTCCATGGGAGTTCTGTTTCTTCTGCGTGTCAATCCGGATCAGAAGGTCAACACAATGACCGAACACGAACTTCGGACCATCGTGGATGTCAGCCATGAGGACGGCGTGATTGAATCAGAAGAAAAAGAAATGATCTACAATGTATTTGATATGGGAGATGCCAAAGCAAAAGATATTATGGTGCCTCGTGTCCATGTGACGTTCGCTGATATAAACAGCACTTACGATGAACTGATCGAGATTTTCCGTGAGGACAAGTTTACAAGACTTCCGATCTACGAAGAGACCACTGACAATGTCGTCGGTACAATCAATATGAAGGATCTTCTGTTATACAATTACAATGACAAGAAGGAATTTCATGTCAGAGATATTTTAAGAGAAGCTTATTTTACTTACGAGTATAAGAGCATCTCTGAATTGCTAGTAGAAATGCGACAGGCTTCGATCAACATCGCCATCGTCCTCGATGAATATGGAGAAACTGCCGGACTGATTACCCTCGAAGACTTACTCGAAGAGATTGTTGGCGAGATTCATGACGAGTACGATGAGAACGAAGAGGAGTTTGTCCGTCAGATCAATGACCGGGAATATATCATTGAAGGTTCCATGAATCTTGACGATCTCAACGACAGCCTCGGATTAAATCTTTCCTCTGAAGACTACGATTCCCTTGGTGGATTCATCATCGAACATCTTGACCGTCTTCCTGAACAGGGGGATGAATTGACGACAGATGATGGAATCCGGCTCGTCGTGGAGGCACTCCAGAAGAATCGTGTAGAAAGTGTTCACTTATATATTCCGGAAGGATTCTACGATCGGAAAGAAGAAGACTCTTTCGACTTCTAATCTAACAAAAATGTTGCTGCAATATGGTATCTTACCATTTTACAGCAACATTTTTATTTTCTATGCATTCACCTATTGTTCTCCCAGATTGAGAATATCATTGATCTCTTCTTCCGGCATATCCAGAAAGGCAGATACTTCTTCTATCGTTACATCTCTTCCTGTTTCCTCTTTCAGTTTCTTGATATTATCATCTAAATCTGTATACTTCTCTAAAAGCGTATGGTCTCTTCGCTTCACTTCTGTCTGCTCCTCGATCAGCATCTGCATTCCCGCGCGTACTTCCTCCATAATCTTCCCATGCGCTTCCTCTGCGGATTTCAATTCATCCAGTGCAAGCATCAGGCTTACATTTCCCTCCTGGATCAGATCTCCGAGAAATACTTCTTTGTGATACATCTCTTTCGCTACTTCCACAACTTTCTCCAAATACAGCTCGATCAGTCTTCCCCTTGCAAGTGCATCTCCTTCTATCGAGGCTGCAAATAACTTTTGTCTCTCGCCTGCTTCCTCTGCCTTTATTGTTTTGATTTCTTCCATATAGCGTGCGAGATAACGCTTTTCTTCCTCTGTATAGTGCTCCTCTGCCTGTTCTTCTGTCTTCTCAGTAACAGTTCCTCCCTGTTTTACATAGCCTTTGACTGCTACTTTCTGCGACAGCAGATAGTCGCAGACCAACTCCATCTGTTCTCTGGAAAGTCCGTCCTCTGCAAAATATTCTTCTACTTCTCTTACCGAAAGTACATTCTGCGCTCCCTGAGCCTTCTGAAGAATTCCTCCTAGTTTCTCCCGAAATTCTAATCTATCACTCATACTTTTATCCTCTTTTCTGCTTTGTATATTTCCCTATTCTACCTATTTTCCCTGCTTTTGTAAAGCATTATGCTCTATTGCCATGTAGTTTCACTGCTTAATGGATCACAATCGTTGGATATCCTGCCCATTTTAACCGCTGTTCCATCTGCGCTGCCTCCTGCAAAGTCGGATAACTCCCGACCACTACACGGTAAAACCCGTTAGAGTCTTCAATTCTTGCGGGATATTCCTGCTCCTGAAGCTCTCTTAACAAGTTATTTGCATATACCTGATTCCGGAATGCTCCGACCTGGACACGGTATCTTCCTCCTGCTCCTCCGGCAGTTCCACCACTTCCCGGCACGATTCCGCCACTGCTGCTCTCCAAGGTATCAAGAATACCTGACGCGATGGCCTCTGCAATATCCTGAAAATTATCATCAAACAACTGATTATCTGTGTCTGAATTGATGAACCCAACTTCCACAAGAACTGCCGGCATTTTTGTTCTGCGCAACACGATCAGATTCGGTCTTGCCTTGACCCCGAGATTCACAAATCCAATGGATTCTAGCTGCTCATTGATATTCTGTGCCATCTCATACTTAATCCCAGATTTGTCATAGACAAGTGACTCTACCCCTGATACTGCGTTGGCAGTGGGATAGGAGTTCCGGTGAATGGACACAAAAAAATTTACTCCGGCTTTGTTCGCCTCCATTGCCTTCTCATACGGCGACTCATACACATCTGTTGTCCTTGTATATTCTACATCTAATCCGTTATTCTGTAAAATCTGCCCAATCGCTAACGTAAGCTTCAGTGTATCATCCTTCTCCTGTCTACCGTTATATACTGCTCCCGGGTCACGTCCACCGTGCCCGGCATCTAACATAATTGAATATGGCATGTTTCTACTCCCGATAAATTTCTTTATCATTATTCTATGCAGAACATCTCACTTTGTTTCATCTACCGTCTCTCTCTTGCCCGTTCCCTTTTGTATCTTTGTTCCATACGCCGCCTTTTCTCCATAGCTTTCAGCTTAGTCATGATCGTTGTATAAAAACTCAGATAAATCATTCCTCCGATGGCAATTGCAAACAAAAGACTGATCAGATTAGATCCGGTAACAAGCTCCAAAAGATAATAAATCCCACCTGCTGCCACTCCCATCGGAATAGATGCCAGAAGCGGACAAAGATAGACAGTTCCCCATGGATTTTTATAATGAATGTACTTCTTCATTGAAATATCATTTAAAATACAGATAACAATTGAATAGACAATCGTTGCCACCAGCACTGCATAAATCCCAAGTGAAGTCAGTTGAAGAAGCGCAACAAGCAGCCCGACATTAATGACCAATGCAATCGCCGCATTCCACATCGGCAGATTTGCCTTGCCGATTCCCTGCAGAACACCATTCGATACATTTGAGTTTGTGTTAAAAATAATCGTTACTGCACCGATGAGCAGCAAAGTACCGGCGGTTCCGTTCGTATTCGGAAACAACAGCCTTGTGATCGGATAAGCCAATACTGCAAGCCCTACAGCCGCCGGAATTGAAATAAACATCGACAACTGAGTCGCCTCATCGATCTTCCTTCTGGCCGCCTTCCTCCTATGCTGTGCATACAGTGCAGACACCTCCGGAATCATCGATGTAGGCGCCGCTCCAGCAAGCGTCAGAGGAATATTGATAATCGTAAGAAAATAGACCGAATACTCACCATAGAGTGTACTCACCACCTCCGAGTTTACCCCTTGCCTGCCTGCCAGTTCGGAATACATGACACCGTTGATATAACCGTTGATATTATAGATGAACGAACTGAAAATAATCGGTGTTACAATCAGAAATAGAACACGGAAAATCTCTCGATAACTATCTTCCTTCCCGGTCTGATCTGCTCCCACATGCCGTGCGATCTGTTTTCGGTTGACCTCATAGGCAGCTGCCATAAAAAGCAACGCGATCAATACACCTGCTCCGGTTCCAACGGTTCCTCCTGCTGCCCCCCATTTTGCAATTCCTTCTTTTGTTCCATCGGAAAAAAAATGGATAAAAAGCCATGCCGCCCCGATGCTGACAGCTGCATTGAGAATCTGCTCAATAATCTGGGACAAAGAAGTCGGAAGCATATTGCTGTGCGCCTGAAAATATCCACGGTATACCCCAAGGATCCCTGACAAGAAAATCGTCGGCGCTAATACCTGAAGTGCAAGAGTCGCTCCCGGCTGATTACTTGGAATCATGTATTTTGCTCCAAACAGACAAAACAGCGCACTTGCACCACTTAAGATCATTGTATAGACCAACGCACCTCTGAAGAACTTCTGTGCATTCTTATATTCCTTAAATGCCAGCCGTTCTGCAATCACTTTCGATACTGCCTGAGGAATGCTGAAAGATGCGATCATCAGCAAAATCAGATACGCATTCTGTGCAAGCCCATAATAACCAATCCCAATTTCTCCAACAATCTCCGACAGCGGGCTTTTATACAGCAACCCGATCACTTTTGAAATTAACGCCGCAATCATCAAAAAAGAGGCATTTCTCAATAAATTATTCTTTTGTGTCATCCATTTGCTCCTATCTTTCCTAATACAGAAAAAGTGTCATACTCCTTTTAGTATAACACTTTTTTACCGAAAAACCTCTATATTTTTCTCATATCATATCCTGTTTTGCAAAAAGTCATTTTCTTATATCCTTTATCCTTTTGCAAAAAGTATATAAACTGCTCTTAAAAGATCTCAAGAAGTTCCTGAAACTGCCCTATTTCTGCCTCAGCATCCGGCGCCTCACCGAACCCGTATCCCGCAAATATCATCGGTACCTTGGCAATCTCACACGCTTCATAGTCCCCGAGCGTATCTCCGACATAGACCGGAAAATCTAGTCCATTTCTATCTGCAACGCTTCTGATATTCTCTCCCTTTGGACGTTTTGTATTCCCAAAGCATTCCATATCTGTCACAAACTTGCCAAGCCCTGTCTTCTCTAAGAATAACTCAATGTAACCGCTCTGACAGTTGCTGACAATAAACAGAGGATACCTCTCTGCCAGTGTTCGTATAACTTCTATTACCTGTGGATAAGTAATGTCCTCTTCGCTGGCAGCCAGCGCCTCGTGCTCATATCGACAGCATCGCTCCAGGATACGCTCCCTCTGTTCTTCTGTAGCCTCTGGAAGAATATTTTTCGCAATCACATCCATCGTCTTCCCAAATAATCCCTTTAAAATCTCTCCAGTCAGATGAACGTCTGTGATTCCCTCTTCTATGATTGCCTGATTCCATGCACCTGCCACAATCTCTGTCGAATCCCACAGCGTACCGTCTACATCAAAAATAATCCCATCTACTCTCATTTCCATCTCTCGTTTCTTCTCCCTTCCCGTTCCAGCAAATATCGCTTCACATCATCCCCACATCCAAATCCAGATATATCTCCATTCTTATGGATCACACGGTGGCATGGAACAAGGATCAAAATCGGATTTCGATTATTTGCCTGTCCGACTGCGCGGACTGCTTTCGGATTTCCTATACCTGCTGCAATCTCTGCATAACTCCTCGTTTCCCCATATGGGATTTTGCGTAACTCTTCCCATACTCGCTTCTGAAACGCTGTCCCTTCTGCCTTGATTGGAATTGTAAAATTCCTTCGCTCTCCCGCGAAATATTCCCGAATCTGGCAGTACGTTTCATATAGAACATCCGAATGCAGATGATAGCGATGTTCGGATTGCTTCTCCGATAACAAAATAACATTTTCCGTTTCTAGAAAAAGATTTGTCAGATATCCATCTGCTTCTGAAATTGTCAGGATACCGATTGGACTTTGAAATGTGTAAGACTGTTTTAACATTTTGTAGTTATCCCTTTTCTCTCTTACTTAAAATACAAAAATATTTTATCATACAAACTGGCAACCTGTCATGCAAAAAGGGACTGCCTTACGGCAATCCCTCAAAATTTATTCATCTTTTAATTATTCGATGATTGTAGCAACTCTTCCTGATCCTACTGTACGTCCACCTTCACGATATCAGACCGGTGTATTGCAGTTTGCAAATGGTGATTTTTCGTGTGATTCGTGGTGGAAAATCCAGATTTTCCGCTGTGTCCGTGTGGTTTTTTGGGATTTTGTTATCATGATGTTATCACACTACTATCCTATATTCCATCACTAACCATTCTTAAAATACTATTTTTTATCTCTGATTGTTCCACATAAAACGATCTCATCAATTCTTTTGAAATAACTTTATTAGATGATGCATGTTGACTACATCCAATTCTGCAAATTTTCCATGGATCCTCATCATGGGTCATTTCTTCTAAATTATCTGCTGAAAATTCACCATACACATTTAATACAGCTCTTATAAAGCGTATTTTTTCTTCATCTGCTAGCACAAATCCAAAATATTGTGGGATAGTTTTCCATCCATATTTTTTATACATATTATATAATTCTCTACAAACCGGTCCGTGTTCCCACGCTTCAAAATTCATAGACACAATTTCACAATTATAAATTGTATAATACCAAGCATAAACATAATACGCTAACTTCTGCAATTTCTTATTAGAAACATCTTTGCAATTATTCAATATAACTTTTGCAAGTGTATCTATTGTCAACATAATATTCACCTCACAAACTATATTATTGTACTATATTTTTACCGATAATTCTACTACAAATTCACTATAATCAATACCTTTTTTTGTCTTTTTTATTTCATCTCCTGAACTTAATTTTAATTCGATTTCATTTAAATCCGCAATACACTTTGCCGTATACAAACCAATTCCCATCCCATCTGTTGTTAATTGTTTCGCTTTTTCACCGCGATATCCTTGATTCACTAATAATTCTATTTCTCCATCGTTAACTTTAGGTCCCAATGATTTTATTTCTACATACTGAATACTGCCCTTTTCTTCTAATAAGACATGTACCTTTTCATTCTCTGGAGAATATTTTATCGCATTATCAAGTAATAAAAACGGAAGTAGCTCAATACAATCATATGCTTTCATATCTCTACATGATTGTTTTGCCTCCATCTGTATTGTAACATTTTTTTCTTCTCCTCTGTGCTTTATACAGTGACGCACTTTATCTAATATTTTGAACATATTATATGATGTTTTCACATCTGCCTTCATCATCTCTTCATTATACACAAAATCATGATTATTTAAACGTAAGGTCAAAAACCATGACATTACATATATCTCTTTAGATAATTCTAAGATCTGCTTATACTTTGTATTTTGCTGTGATTTTCTATAAACACGATCATTTTTAACTTTAATCTGTTGATTAAATTTTCTAATATCATGAAATATATCTTCAACAAATACTCTATACGCTTTATATTGATTTTGATTGTTATCATACTCTTTATATGCTTGTGCATAATCCAATAACTGATCATATGTAATTTCTCTATATCGTTTGCTTTCCCCCTTTACTTTAGGAATCACCTTACTTTTATCATATTTATCTTCAACGCGTAAACATGTAAATATACAATTCTCTTCATTTACTTTCAAAACATAGCTTGCAAATCCAAAAGGACATTTATAAATTCCTTCTTCTGCTTCTTGCATCTTAGCATAATGTTCTCTACACTTTGTATTTTCAAAGCATCGGCCTTGGCAAAATCGGGGAACAGGTATATCTATACCATTTGAAATTTCATCCAGACCATTTCTATAAATTGGCAATAAATTAAATTCTTCCATTTTTTACACCGCTAATACTTTTATCAATGTTAATATAGAACTTGTCATATTCAACATTACTGTACTATTTTTTATCGTTCCTATAATAATTTCATTTAACGGAATTAAATTTCCTTGTTCAAATCCATCAAAATACGCTTGTTTTATTTTTTCTATATCCTTTTCACTTATTTTATTGGACAAAAATTCCTTATATAATATATCCCACTGTTTATTGTAATCCGCATAATCTAAAATTAGTTGATCTATTTTTTGACATATTTTATCAATATCAACATCTTTCACAAAAAAAGAATCAATTTTTTTATCTGTTAGCTGATTTGTAATTTCAGCATTTGTGGTACCCGAATAGCAACATACCTTTTTTAATGGATACTTTTTCTTTACATCACAAGCTAATGTAAATCCTTCCATACTACTTTGTAGTCTTTGTGCCACCCCTCGAATATCCATTATCACAATTTCAAACGGTTCCGCCTCAATGGCATATGTCATATCATTTTTGTAATATACATCATATTGTCGTTCTTTTAATACCTGATAAATATCATCACTTTCATCATCTACTAATAATATTTTAGTTTTTTTGCGCAAACTACTAATATTAGATCCTTCTATCATTTCTAATGCGGAACTATATAAATTTCTATTTCTATTTTTAAATATTCTATTCAACCATTTCATTATTTCTACTCCTACTTGAAAACTATGCTATTTTCCGCAAAGTAAATCAATATTCTCTCGTAATGAATTATTTTGTTTATATCGATTCCATAATCTCTTGATTACATCTTTATAATAATTTATATCACTTTTCAAATAATCCGATGGTGCAAGAGTTCTTTGCTCTTCTTCAGCCTTGTATAATGCACTATCAAAACAATATCCTAAAACTTCATCTCCTATAACAGAAAATATCTCCATAAAAATTTCTTCTTCATCTTGTAATTTCACAGATATAAGTTTTTCGATATTCCCCATATTTCTGATTGCAATCTTTAAATCATCTACATTATTTAGCATTCCCGCAATCGTATCATAGGAAAATACGCCATAATTGATTTTACATAAAAATGTTACACAAGCATACTGGAAAGTTCTACCATTTTTCATCATTGGCAACACTGTTTTTTCATCATATCCTTTATCCTTAATGTAGACCTTAACAAATTTGTCATAATAATACGACATTTTCAATAAGTCTGCGATTACACCCTCTTTTGCATCTTGTCCAAAAATAGAATAGTAATACTCATCATTATACATTCTCTGAGAATTACTACGAGCTGATCCAGGCATCTGTAAAACTGCTGCTAAGCCCAACTTTCCAACCTGTTCAAGTGTTGCTGTTTGATAAGGTTCTGCATATTGTTTTGGTGTTTTATCGCCTTTTTTAGTAATGTAGTACACTTGGCATCTATTGAGTCGTTCTTTTAATCTAATTTGTTCCGGAGTATTAGCTTTTAAATCTGCTTTTTTTACAGGTTTCTGAGAATTAGTCGCCTCAGCTATCTCCAATGCAAATTTATCCTTCATCTGAGTAGTATTTCCTTTTGATTTAACCACTTTGCATTGGAGATAGAAGTCTTTTTCAATATCTAACTTTCCAATTCGATTTGTTGTCTGACCACCATTTACAATCGAAAAATTCCATAATTTTATTTCTTTTCCATCAATTTCATAATCATCACAGATAATTAAAATTCCATTGTTTTTATACCAAAAATTTTCAGGTTCTTTATGTATAGTTTTTTCAATTCCTGTATCAACAGCCTTTTGTCTTACGTAATATCGTAAGTTCATTCCAAGTAAACCATTTCTTCTTCTATTTTGAAGCTCTTGCAATGATAAAGCAGAAATATTAACAATTATTGAATCTTCATATTTCAAATAATTATTTTTATCATCAATCGCAATTTTATCATAATCTACACATAACTTTCCGTTATCGCACAATTCAATCTGTGCTTCTATGTCTGATCGAAAGTTCATTTCCAAATCGTACTTGCCAAAATAATCTCTCATGGATTTATCTAATTTATTACGTTCCCTTTTATTTTTTGGTTGATACGATGTGAAAAATACAATTCGAATATTCGCATTATCTTCCATTTGGCTAGTTGCATTTCTATAAGCCGTAACTAATTTATCATTAAATTCTGATATTTTATTACTTTGAAGTTTTTTCAACGTTTCATTAATCTTATATAATTCCCCTGCAACGTTATCTGTTCCTAATGCTGTATTTTCATAAAATTTACTTTGAACAATTATCAGATCATTTCCTTCACTCGTAGGATCATTAAAAATTGCATCTATACCTCCATCATTAGCACCATCAGTCAAAAATTCCTCGATTACATCTTGGTCGAAAGAAATACCAGATTCACTATAAAAAAAGTATTTTATACATAACAATGTAAATATATGATAATTTTGATACTTCCCAAAAGTAGGGTATTTCTCCCTCATTGTTTCTATATGGTATTCGAAAAAATCTTGACTCATAGCATTGATCTCCTTTGTACTTTTCCTATATCTATATCAATATTATGCCTCATATCGGCTATTTTGACAAGATCACATGTATTCTATTTTCAAGATTTCCCTACTATATTAATAAATTTTTTAGCACTACCTCTTCTGCAACATTCTTGATATTATTCATCCTCCGCACCCACTCCATCTGATCCTGCATCTTCAGTTCTTCTGTCACTCCCCACTGTTCAGCCATCTGCTCCGCCAGCATCTCAACTTTTTCTCTGACCTCTTTATCAATTTGATTCAAATGCTCCGTCAGTTTCCCGGTCAGTACCAGATATTGATACCTGGCACTCCTGTGTTCCTTCAAAAACTGTTTTCGCATTATTCCATACTTCCCATATGTAGGTTCTTCCTCATTGATTTCCAGGTCTGGCAGATAATAATCTCCATGCAGTGTGTAGTTCAGTCCGTTCTTTTCATCATAAATCTGTTTCTTCATATTCTTACAACTCCATTCCTCTGTACTTTGCTTTATTCTTCTTAATTTTTGCATTGTGTTCTTCACTTCGTTCTCTTGCCCATTGTATACGGTCACCTATTTTTTTCGGCATCTGCTCTTTCTGTTTTTTCGCTTCAAGTTCCGTCTGCATTCGGATATCGTCCTGCACCAGTCGTTCTACCATATCTTTCCCCAACATGCGTAAAAGTCGGTTATACCTGTCTGCAATTCCCTGCAGTATTTCTTTCTCACCAGACAATTTCTGATAATCTTTCTGAACTTCTGCCAGTTCCTTTTTTGTTTTTTCATGCTCTTGCTTTTTCTTCTGAAACTTACTTTTCCAACTATCTCTTTCTCTTGTGAGTTCTTTCACCTGTGCAGCCATCGCACCGATTTTGTTTTTCATTTCAATGAATAATGGTTTTATTTTCTTATCCCGGTAAGTTACCGCACGTTCCAATGCTGTAGCTTCCGGCAGAAATGTTTTAATCATTCCATATTCTTTTATTTCCTTACTGACATTATCCATCACTGGTTGCAGGAATTCTTTTCTGTCCTCCAGTTTTTTCAATTCCGTTTCTGCTTTCTCCGCACGTTTTTCCGCTATCTCTTTATCTTTCTGGAACTGAATTTTTTCTTCTTCCAGTAGCTTAATATCTGCCCTTGCGTCCACAATCTGAGAAGTCAGTCCTTCATTCTCTGCTGTCAGATTTTCTTTTTCCTGCTCCAGTTCCTGCACTTCCTTTTTGCGTTCCTTTTTCTTGAAATTGTAAACATCCAGATGCTCTTCATGTGTGCCTTTCTGTTCCCATTCAATTCCATGTTGTATTGCGATTTCTGCCAACACTTCTTTTTCATGATTTATCCACTGATTCAGTTCTGTATCATGCTTATTTCCACCTTGAAATCCAAGACTTTTCAATGCCTGCTTCAGTGAAACTCTGGTATCCATTCCTTTTCCCTTCCAGTTGGTCACATAAGGCACAAAGTCAATATGCAGATGCGGAGTAGCTTCGTCCTGATGCAGATAGCAGTTAAATACCCGAAGTGACGGATTCCTTTTCTGGAAGTCTTTCATATATTCATCCAGTACCCTTACGGCCAAATCTCCTTCTGTCGTGCCAACTGCCATATCCTCACGATTACCAATCTGAAATATTACTTCATGGAACAACTTCTCCTGTTTACCCTGTCGGATTTTTTCATAATAATTTGCAATTTGCCGATCCTTTCTTTTCCCGACATTGTATCTCTCCACCGCATCATCAAACAGTTCTTTATAGACTTCTTTCAGATTCTCATTCTTATAACAAATGTTCAATTGTACTCTGTCTGGATTTACATTTTCTGCTACAAAATCCCGTCTGTTATGAGCCAGTGAGCCGGCTCCGATCATGCCACTGATTGTTCTTTTCATCATAAATTTTCTCACCTCTTTTCTGTTTGAGTGCCAGATATGGCACATAATTTTTATTTACGCCAGACATGGCGATATTTAAGAAACTTTCGCCGGATACGGCGGTTTTGTTACTTTTGTCAAAAGTAACGCAAAAGCACTTTCGACAGCCGTACCGTCCATCAAAAGTCCCCTTGCGCCCTGCCGGGGGCATAACGTCCGGTGGACGTCTGCTTTACACCAGCCGAAGCGGATCATAGACCTATTTATCCAGGTATCCTTGCCTGCACATATTCCAGATCTCCACAATAAGGTGTCCCCACCAGATACCATTCTCTTGCCAGATTCATCTTCATTCTGGTCTGTACCCATTCATCACCTACCAGCACTTCCAGTCCTTCTCCACAGTGAAATCCTGTATCAATCCATAAGTCTGATGATAATAATCCATATCTTCCATTACTACTGTTGTATCCTAATCTTCCCTGTTTCATCATTTTCTGCTCCTTTCCAATTTGTAAACGGAATTTGTAAACGGGGCTCAAAAGATTTTAAAAGTTAACTTTTTAAGTTTTTCCTTCAAGTTCCGTTTACATCGTTTACAATAGTCTTTACTCAAACGGTATCTCCAACTGTTCCGGTACTTCCATAAAGCCGTCTTTATCTTTCTTCACAGAATCTTCCATCCTTTTCCATGAACGCTGTATTCCATATTCCTTTCCGAACCGATGTGTACCATGTGGTTTCCAGCCTTCAATTGCATTGTTCATAATATTAGCAATCTCTTTACCTTCCCACTGTTTCATTTCTCCGGTTCGATGTAGCGCTTCATCGAACAGAATTCTGGTACATACATACTCGTCATCGTAGTCATCAAGAAATGCCTGTATGATTCCGGCATTGGTATCTTCCGGCATAAATTCTTTTTGCAGACGCTTTGCCTCTTCCTCAATTTCCTTTGTGAATCCTAAGAACACATTTCCCCGTCGATACAGTACCATTGCCTCCGCCCAGGCCTGTTCGATATAAGCTTTGCTCTCTGCTTCATTATCCAGAATATGAACTTCTGCTTTCGACATATCTGTCATCACCGGAGCAAATCGTCTGTTTCCGGTTCTGTCCAGCGGAAGGAAATTCAGATCATTTGAAGTACCACAAAATACACACTGTCGTGGTCTGTCTTCCGGGTGAACTTCATAAGGTACTTTGTAAGTTTCTTTCTGTCTGCTCAAAAACGATTTTATCTGTTCAATATTCTTTGCTGTGATAGTTGCCTTCATTTCCCCCATTTCGATAATCCAGTGATTCTGCAGTTTTCTGTAAATATTTTCATCATCCAGATGATCCAGATTGTCGCTGAACCATTCTTCTTTTATCGCCAGATATTTGAAAAACGTAGACTTTCCGGCTCCCTGACTTCCAACCAGGCACAGCATAATGTCATATTTTATTCCTGGTTCATAAATTCTTGAAATCGCTGCCAGCATGTGCATTTTCATTACTCCGATTGTGTATTTGCTCTTTTCTGCTCCCAGGAAATGCGGAAGCATATTTTCTATTCTTGGAATTCCGTCCCAAACCAGGCTCTCCAGATAATCTCTGATTGGGTGATATTTATTTTCATTGGAAACAATATCTACTCCCGCTTTGATCACACGCTCGCTTGTTAGTTCATAATTTTCTTCCAGATACATCTTCAAATTATTTTCATCAGTATCTGTAACCGTAGGACTGTTATTTCTCCGTTCCCAGGGCACCTCTTTCACAATGTCCATTCTTCCGGAAAGCTCATTTCGTTTAATCGCTTTTTTCAGCACTGGATCTTTTTGTAATACGGTTACACAATTTCTGATTGTCTGCTTTGTTCTTCCTTTATCCGTATGCTCCAACATATTATTGACATCTTCTGTTGTAAGCATTTCCTCGTTCACAATATCTTCTAATTCCATCAAGGACTTCTCGCTGATATTCGTTAATTCTTTCTTCAATTTTTTCAACCTCCCTTCTCTTCATCTTGAAAAACTCTACAATCTCTTCTCCTGTTCCAAACATCAGCACGTCCAGATAGTCATTTATCTTTCTTTCATTTGCCAATGCCTCCGTAAATAATTCGTGCCATTCTTCTTCCGGTTCTGGTCTGTAAAACTCTTTCCAGAACTGAATCCATTTCAGATATCTAATCAGCACGTCTGTTGCATGTTTCAACCACTGTTCCAGTTTTTCTCTGATCATAACAACTTTAGACTGCTTTTGTTTTAAGGGAGCCCTGTTTCGGGGCGTCCTTTCATATTTGCTTCTGTTACCAACTTTAATACCCAGTCCAAAATCTTCTACCAGCTTTTTCGCAGCTTCATACTGTGATATTCCAAATAACCTTGCTGTAAAATCTATTGCATCGCCACCCACTCCACATGCAAAGCAATGATATATTTTATCTGCCTTCATACTTGGATGCCGGTCTTTATGAAACGGACAACATGCCATTCCATTTCTTTTTACTTTAATCCCATAATGCTCCGCAGCCTGTCTGGCTGTCACACATTCTTTTACCTGTTCAAATAATGTCACTTCTACCTCCTGCCCCTCCGAGCAAGTCTCCGATGAACAGATATTCGGGAATTGTTGTATCTTTCAATTCGTGATATACTTAATCTGCCAAGATGGTATATCAGTGAATCTGATTATCAGAGAACTTGCTCAGATATTTTATCTGGGCTTTTTCTTTTTGTCTGTCAGTAGTCATAGCTTTTGCTCCTTACACAAATCTCCTTGTAGGAATAATAATGATTTCAAATTTGCTTCCGTCCTCTAATTCAAGAAGAATCACACAATCTGAATCCCGATCCGGTAAAATGGAACTTATTTTCAGCTTCTTACCGTAGTTAATTGCATCAAATATTTTTCCGACTACTTTCTTTGTTTTCATTTGCTTCCTTTCCTCCGTATTAACGTTTATTGTCCAGCATCTCAGCAACTTTTTTCTGCTGTGACGGGTACAGATGCCCATAAGTGTTCAATGTCATCTGAATGTCTTTGTGCCCCAGCCTTTCCTTGATAATCAGTGGTTCTACGCCCTGGTAGATCAGATATGCCACATGGCTGTGACGGATATCGTGCACTCTGATTGGTTTTACACCGGTCAGTGCCTCATATTTCTTAAGACGTTTCTGCAGTGTTCTCGCCACAATCGGGAACAACCGCTGATCTTCCGGAAATCCATAATGTTTCTTTGCATACTCCTGTACCTCTTCCTTAAGAAAATTGGGAATATCAATAGTACGGACCGAATTTTCTGTTTTTGGAGTATCAATCACATCTCTTTTCTTAATCCGGTTATAGGTCTTATTGATATGCAGGAGATTTCCACTCATATCAAAATCCGAAAGACTCAATGCTAGAAGCTCTCCTTCCCTAATTCCTGTCCAGAACAGAATTTCAAATATCAGATAATCTTCACTCCCCGGCTCAATCCCGGCGATAAATCTGTCATATTCTGCTTTCGTCCAGAATTCCAGCTTATTCGCATCTGATTTTCCCATCTTTTTTACTTTCTTACATGGATTTTCCTTCAGATTGTAAATTTTCTGTGCATGATTAAACAGTGCATTTAACTGGTTCTGGATCATACGCTCATAAGTCTTGCTGTATCCTTTTTCCTGAATGGTGTTTTGCCACTGGATAATCTCTGCCGGTGTGATCTCATTCATTTTTCTTGTTCCAAAATACGGAACAATGTGCTTGTTCATCATGTGCTGCTTGTTACGGATTGAATTTTCTTTCAGTTCATTCTTTTTATCTTCAAAATAGACTTGAATAAAACTGTTCATCTCCATTTTCATATCCGCCGCAGTTTTTCTTATGAATTCCTTTTCATAATTCAATGCTTCTTTCTTTGTCTTAAACCCTCTTTTCAGCTTCTGTGTTTTCTTTCCTGTCCAGTCAATATAACGGAAGCTTACATACCAGGTTCCCTGTATTTTGTCCTTGTAAGCTGACATCTAAAAACCTCCTTCATACTGCTCTCTGAGAGCATCCATAAAATTTTGTTTCCCAGTAGGGACGTGGTATCTTCCCACGAACTGCAACATATCCTTCCTTTGTCAGTTCATCATTAAGCTGCTTCAGAATGGAATATGCTTTACTGCGTTTCACGCCTAATTCTTCCATGACATCATCAACAGTCATCATATAATTAGTTCTCATAGCGTCCTCCTTTCCAGTCACTTTTGTGACTCTTTTGATATTTTCTACTATAATTCACTTTTGTGACTTTGTCAATAACCTTTTGCGAATTTTATTTTTATATTCCATTCTACATTTTCAGGCTCTGCGAAAATCAACCTCTTTCGCATAATTCACTTTTGTGCTAGAATAGAATCACAAATATTATTAAGGAGGCAGCATTATGGTAGGTAAAAAAATCCGGGCATACCGGGAATTTAGAGGATACAGTCAGATACAGTTAGCCGAGCTGTCCGGCATTAACGTAGGAACGATCAGAAAATATGAACTGGGAATTCGGAATCCAAAACCGGATCAGTTAGAAAAGATAGCAACTGCACTGGGATTAAATGTAAGTGTTTTTCTGGATTTTAATATTGAAACAGTCGGAGACGTACTCTCCCTGCTGTTTTCTATTGATGATTCAGTGAACCTCTCACTTGCTGAAACACCTGATCAGAAGGTTGCGCTGACATTCGATAATCCTACAATGCAGGACTTTTTCAGGAAATGGTGTCAATTTAAAAATGTCTATGAAAAGGAAAAAGCTGAAATATTAGCTATTGAAGATAAAGATAAAAGACAAGAAGAACTGGATAAGCTGAATGCTACCCAGGAAGAATGGAAACTGCGCGCTATGGGAACTACGATAGGTTGCCATACTATCGTTAAGAAGGGCACTGAAGGCAATGACATCAAGACATATGATCTGACTTAATTTTGTGCATAAGAAAAAGAGCTCACGAAGAGCTCTTTATTTTTGGTGGTCGGGGGGAATTGCTTATCATTCCATGCTACCATTACACCATATCGCCGCAAATACCCAGACCTACTAATAAGATTTCTTTTTTCATAATATCAATTCCTTTCTTGTAAATGCACTTTTCGATGTCATATACTATTCCCGAAATCATAGAACTCAAAAGAATTCCTAATATGGTGGCGATATCTGGAATCGAACCAGAGCCTATTGCTAACTTTGTTATAGTGGTAGTATAGCATTGATTTCAAATTTGTCAATCCGCTTTCAGGATTTTGTTATCATTCTGTTATCACAAACGGTTGTCAGGACACTCTCCCGGCAACCGTTTTTCTATGCTGTTCGTTATTATTTCCCACTCTTTTATATATTTCCAGGCAACAGAAAAACCCGTAGAACTTCGGTTCTACGGGTATCTTACGTTTGGACACAACGTTATCTTGCGATAACAAATCTATATTCAGATTGTATTACTCGATGATTGTAGCAACACGTCCTGATCCTACAGTACGTCCACCCTCACGATACTTTAATATCATTTTACCTCATATTTTTTATGGTTTTCTC
>ERZ773194.1008-NODE-1008-length-33313-cov-4.641380_pt1 | contig 33313 bp, 29 predicted proteins | sample MGYA00511240_ERZ773194 | MGnify/ENA primary metagenome ERZ773194 (study PRJEB29015, sample SAMEA2737774) | human gut metagenome | biome: human gut; feature: human-associated habitat; material: faeces | place: China | collected 2012 ... | reverse complement strand
CGATGGAATCCGCCCCAACCCATATGTTTTGTTGATCTATCGTGTCGCTAGAATCTCGTGAATCTTGGTCGCGTCACCCCATACGCCGGGGGAATCATAGGGACGATCGGGGAACGCCCCATAATCCAGTGTGATGTTGAGATCATTGTCTTTGATGTATTGCTCAACGCGCTCAGCCAAGGATATAGGCTTTCCAGTGCAACAGTTGATGATACCGGTCACCTCTCGTTGGGAAACCGCTGCGCTTATTTGCCGTGCAAGTTCGTCGACATTGATAAAGTCGTACTTATTTTTACCCGTCGTGAAGGGGAAGGACGGCTTGCCATCATGTGCGGCTTGCAGCAGTTTGGAAAAGATGGAACTACCGCGTAGATCGTCTCCGACGATGTAATATGCGCGGAGCCATTGCACGGCTGCATTGTGTTCTTGTGCGAGCATAAGCGTGGCCTCACGTAGGGCATTTTTTGCGATGCCGTACATGGAAGCCGGATGACAAGGGGTGTGCTCATCAATGGCACCCTCCCAGTATCCGACTTCGTGCATAGTTCCCATAACCGCGATTTGAGGCAGACCTCCGTCCAACATGTTCTTGATGAATCGATAATGGGCGGATAAATCACCCATGTGATTGTCGGAGTTGTGCTTGAAGCCGTCGCGCCAAGCCATATGCAGGCAGACATCCGGCTTTCCAAGCTTGGAATAGATATCGCTACCAGATTCAAACAGATTGGTCTCTATGTGTTCCGCACGATCATCAACATCGTTCAAGCGGAGATCCGAGGCGATGACATCTTGTCCATCATCAAGCAGCGCCTTGACGACATGCCTACCGATATAACCGCCGGCTCCAGTGACCAGTATTCTTTCAACCATACCTACAGAGTGTACCAGCGGGGCATGTAAGTATGACATTTTGCGAATACCAGCATGTTTTTCTTCACAAAAGAGGTGTATCCATATAACCAGAGTGAGCGCGCGTTTGGGTCATTTCATGGAATGGATTCGACGGTTGTAAATAAGATTTTCTCCTGATCGGATGAAGTACAGTATCTTGCAGAGGAACCTTTGTGACGGGGCCAGCCGTCGAATAAGAGATTTCATGTTTTGAACGTCGTCCTGGTAGTTCTTTATATCTTCGGCTGAGATAGTGAACTGGGCCTGAGCAGAGCCTGTGCTGCTGTTCGCATGATGCAGCCCGCGTCCTTCATCACGGACACTCGCAGTCAATCCGAAGAAATTGCGGTATGGCACTATTCCCTGATTAAGGGTGAACTGGAAGTTCTCCGCTGCGGAAAGTACATTATCGTGCCAAAATGTCGGGGTGCGTTTTGAGTGCGTGACTGAGTCGGGTTCCTGAAGCCAGTAGTACAAAGTCGCATCAACATCGGCGACTTTATACATACGAGAGTATAAGGGGCCAGCCATGCGGATGTCTTGTGCATAATGACCGACGGGGAATCGCAGTCCGTCCCACAGCTCGCGTTTGTAGAGCCTGCACCAGTTTGCTTCGTTGAAATACCGCGCCTCAGTATGACGACCGAAACGTTCTCCGATAATTCTCAGACTTTTGCAGAATATGGATTGATAAGCCCGTAGCGGGTTACGAAATACGGTAATGTGGTGTGGTTCGTCAGCGCCCTGAGCGGCTTCATTACAGATGGTCGGTAATTGCGAGACGCCGAATTGACGCCAGCGTCCTTTACTCATGTCAGCGTCTGTTGATTTCAATGCGTGCAACAGTAGCTCGATGTTACGGCTGTCGAGGATATCGTCGTTGTCGGCGAACGCGATGTAATCACCGTGAGCTGCGTCGAGCCCGGTGTTTTGCGCTTTCGCGATGCCCCCATTGGGTTGGTGAATTACTGTTACTCTGGAATCGGATTGTGCATAGTCGTCACAAATGGATGGGGATGAATCTTTAGCTCCATCGTCCACAAGAATAACTTCAAGATTGGTGTATGACTGCTGAAGAATGGAATCAACACAGTATCGGAGATATTTTTCGGCGTTATAGACCGGTATGATAATCGATACAAGAGGCGTAGCCTGCAGAGTCAAGTCTGTTTCCTTTATTTGTGTTGTGGATGGTGCTCAGTATAACAAAGCGGGGCGGCTGAAGTGGCCTGATTTTTGTTCCGCCTCTATTGTGAGACGGTTTGTGCCGCCTGTTTCTGATAATACTCGTTCTCGGCCTGTTCCGGTGTCCTGTAGCCCAGGGAGGCGTGCAGTCGTTTCGAGTTGTACCACGAGACGAACCTCATGGTCGCGTATTCCAGCTCGCCGACCGTCCGGTACGGCCTGTTGATCCAAATCAGCTCGCGCTTGTACGTGTTGTTCGTGCGTTCGGCCAGCGCGTTGTCGTAGGAGTCGCCGACCGTGCCGGTCGACGGCAGCATCCCGTATTCCTCCACGCGCGTGGAATACACCAGGCTTATATACTGCGAGCCGTGGCCGGAATGGTGCACGCACCCCTCCGTCCCGCCGTGGGCGCGCGCCCACGCGATGGCCTGTTCCGGCGCCTGCAGCGGCAGCTCCCCGGTGCGCATCGTGGAGGCGACGGCCCAGCCGACAATTCTTCTGGCGTATGCGTCGGTGACGAACGCCGCGTACGCGAACGAGCCGTCCGCCAGCCGCACGTAGGTGATGTCGGCGACGTGCAGCCGGTTCGGCGCGCGGGCGGCGAACTTGCGCCCCGCCAGGTCGAGCCTGCCGCCCGTCCCCCTGGCGGGGATGGTGGTGACCGGCCTGCGGCCGCCCCGAACGCCCCGCAGACCGAGTTCGCGCATGATGCGGGCGACCTGGTCTCGGCCGGCCTCCAAGGGATCCCAGCCTTGGTCGAGCAGCTGACGCCACACCTTGCGGTACCCGTACACGCGCATGAACTCGTCCCCGTGGATCGACGTGATGTCACGCGCCAATGCCTCGCGGCGCGCCGCCATGCGGCTGAGAGGCCCCGTCTTGAAGGCGCGGTAGCCGCGGGCGGTCAGGAAACCGCAGTCCGGCCCGGCCGACAGCACCCGGCAGATCGGCCCGACCCCCGAAACGGCCGCGGTACGCGTCGATGCACGCGGCCTTCAACGCCGTGTCGGGTCGAGCCTGGCCGCGAAAAAAGCCGACGCCGTCGTCAGTATCTCATTCGCCTTGCGCAGTTCCGCGACCTCCGCCCTGAGCCTCTTCAGCTCGGCCGCCGCCTGCGCATCGCGCGCGGATTGCGCCGTGACCGTCCTATCGGCCCTGTTGCGCCAACGGCGCAGGGTCTCCGGGGCTATGTGTGTTTTAGCAAGTTGGCGTCCGCTTTGTGAGCGGTGTTTTTCCGCAGTGTAGGCAGCGGGTTTTCCGCAGGGTGTGCGGTATCGGCCGCTGCCTGTCTGCGTTGTGTTGGTTATTTGGTCATGAGGGCGTGTTCGCTTCGGTAGGAGCGGCCCTCGAATCTGATGAGCCGTCCGTGGTGGACGGTGCGGTCGATGAGGGCGGCGGCCATGTTCTTGTCGCCGAGCACGCGTCCCCATCCGCTGAATTCGATGTTGGTGGTGTAGATGATGCTCCTTGTCTCGTAGGAATCGGAAATGATCTGGAAGAGGAGCCTGCTGCCCTCCTCGTCTATGGGCAGGTAGCCGAACTCGTCGATGATGAGAAGTCGGGCCTTGCCGATGCTCGCGAGTTCCCGGTCGAGCCGGTTCTCCTGCTGGGCGCGGCGCAGACGCATGAGCAGTCCGGTCGCGGTGAAGAAGCGCACCGGGACGCCCCGCTCGCAGGCGAGCCGTCCGATCGCGATGGCCAGGTGGCTCTTGCCGGTGCCGACGGGCCCGTAGAGCACGAGGTCCTCGCATCCGGCGACGAAGTCGAGGTTCTCGAGCTGCGCGCGCCCCCAGTCGGCGGGCATCTTCAGGTTGGTCCAGTCATAGCCGTCGAGGGTCTTGTCGGCGGGGAAGCCGGCCTGTTTGAGCAGGCGCAGGCGTTTGGATCGCTCGCGCGAGTCGAGTTCGGCCGTGAACCATCGTTCGATGAAGTCGAGCTGGTTGGGCGTGGCCTCGGCGAGCGTGCCGGCGAGCACGCTGCGTGTCAGGGTCAGGCTGCGGCTCATCTTCAGGATGCGTTCGCTTTTCTCGGTCGTGGACGCGCGCCTGCGTCGGGTCTCCGGGATCACCGGATCGGGTCTGACGCTCACCGTTCTTCCCCTCCGTCGTCCGTGCCGGTGATGAACCGGTCGTAGCCGCTCAGGTCGGGCTCCTCGATCCCGCCGGGGTATTCCCACTCGCCGTCGCGCATGCGCAACGCGATCGGGGTGAGCGAGTCCGCGTGCAGGCCCATGTCCCTGTTCGAGCGCAGGATCTCGCCGCACGCCTGCATCGCGGGATCGAACCCGGCCGCCCGGCACGCGTCCCCGATCTGTATTTCGTCAAGTCGGTGTTTCGTGTTTAGTCATGTATTTTTTTCGGGTTTAGGCAGTTGCATGCATTTTCCTTATTTTTCCGGTTGCGCGGAGGTGTTCCTGCCGAACATGAGGGCCTCACTGACGCGGCGGCTCTGGCCGGTGAACTCGAGGAGCCGCCCGTGGTGCACGATGCGGTCGATGATCGCTGCGGCGAGTTTGTCGTCCGCGAAGACCGTGCCCCATTTACTGAACTCGATGTTCGTGGTGAATATGATGCTCCGTCTTTCGTAGCTGCCCGCGATGATCTGGTAGAGCAGGCGCGCCCCGTCGATGTCGAAGGGTACGTAGCCGAACTCGTCCAGTATGATCAGGTCGGCACGGCCGATGTCCCGGAGCATCGTCTCGAGCGTGCCGTCGCGTTTGGCCTTGCCCAGCTGGAGGACGAGCTCGGCGGTCTGATGGAACCGCACGCCCAGCCCCATGTCGATCGCCTTCATGCCCAGCCCGATCGCGAGATGTGTCTTTCCGCGCCCGGTCTTGCCGTAGAACACCAGGTCCTGCGCGCGCGGGATGAAACCGAGCCCTAGGAGCTCATCGAGCATGTAGCCGTCGGGGAGCCTGACGTTCGTGAAGTCGTAGCCGTCGAGACCCTTGACGACGGGGAACCGGGCGCGGCGCAGGAGCCTGTCGTGCTTCGCGCGTTCCCTGTTCGCCAGTTCCGTGTCGAGCAGGCGGTGGACGGCGTCGACCTGGCGGGGCGTGGCCCAGCCGGCGAATTCGTCGATGCTCGCCTTGGAGATGAACAGCTTGCGGGCCTTCTCGTAGAGCCCTTCGTCCGTCTTCGTGTTCATCGCCCGCCTTCCTGCACGCCGACGTCCGCGGTGAACGCGATGTCGTATTCACCCGGATCCGGCCTGTCATCGTCGTATTCGATACCCGCCACGCCCTCGGCGAGCCTGGCCGCGAGCAGTGTGACACCGGCGCGGTCCGCCCCGCCGGTCGATTCGAGGATGGAAAGCATCGCCTCGACCGCGTTCGCCCACCCGGATTCCCTGTCAACGCGTTTGAGGGTCTGCAGCGCATCGTTGCGTGTCTGTCTGTCCTGCCGATCCAGCCATTCCCGCAACGGGTCCGGCAACGCGTCACGTACCCGGCTGTTGGGCCAGGACGCGGGCTTGTTGCACAGCAGCGCCAACTGCATGGACGGGTCCTCGCTGTTCGTGCTGGCCTGGCCGTACGCCCGAGGATGGGTCGCCAGATGCTTGCCCGACGAGTCGAGGACCTCGACCTCGAGCGCGCGGAGGCCCACGATCACCCCTCTGCCCGCGTTCGCCCGGTCCGCGGAATAACGATGCCGTCCCCGGGCGCGGCCACGCCGTACCGGTCGGCCTTCATATGCCGCCACGTGACCACGTCGAAACGCTTCCCGGGCAACGGCAGCAGCGCCGCACGGTCCTCGGAGAACAGGCCACGTTCCTCCGTGTCCTTGCGGCAATGCGGTTTCGTGGCCAGCTCCAGGCACCGGTCCGGCAGCCCGGCGTTAAAGTTCTCCAGGCTCCATACGCTCGGCCGGGGCACGAACAGCTTGCGCCGCACCATGCCGACCTTGGACTCCACCGCGCCCTTCTCATGACCGGAATACGGGTTGCAGAACGAACAATCGAACCCGTAATGCGCCTGGAAGGCCTGGAACAGGTGCGTCAGGCGCGGCTCGCGCTCCCCGTACCCCTTATGGCCCACGCCGGCGGCGTTATCGAACACGATCCGCTCCGGCACACCGCCCAGCCACTCGAACAGGTTGCGCAACGCCAGGCACGTGCACTCAGCGTTCTCGCCCGGCATCAACTGCACCAGACCGACGTTCGAATACGGGAAATCAAGCACGAAATGATGCATCCGCTGCACCACGCCGCGCAACAGCACGTCGACCTCGCCGAAATCGGCCTGCGCCTCGCCTGGATGCCATACCAGATCCATGAACGCCTCATCACGCTCCGCCGCGAACTCACGCCTGAGCCGCGCCACCGCCCGCGTCACCGTGGACAGGGAGACCTCCGCGCCATGCTCGTCCCTCAACCGCTCCCAGATCCTGGTCGCGGTATGCCGCTGCTTGCGCCAGTTCGCGCGATCCTCCGCGAGCCACTGCTCGATCACGGGCAGATACGGGTCGATCACCGACGCGCGCGGCTTTCTCACCGACGGCACGGCCGACAGATCCTCCTTCGCGAGGTACTTACGCACCGTCGGCTCGCTGACATGTGTTTTCCGCGCGATCGACGCGACGGATTCCCCGTTCCGCCGCAAACGACGGATAGACTGTACTTGGGGCATGCTGATCATAATCCTTTCCGGTCCTTTCTGGCGGAGATACAAGCACCATCCAGTTAAGACCATTCCGTGGTCGGCATGCTCTGCCTAAACCCGAAAAATCATCGTGACTAAACCCGCAACAACTAATTGAACACAAACACCCCGATCGCTTTGAGGCTCTCCCTCAACGTCTTTTCGTCCATGGAATCAAGCCACGCGCGTATATCGTCGGGCACGTCCGGGCGGATCGAGCTTTCCCGCCACGCGCGGGGTTTGACCGCGAGCCGGGGAAGCACGAGCGCGGGATCCTCCACATTGCGCGACCGTCCGTACTGTCTGGGATACTCCGCGAAGAGCTCGCCGGTGGCGGGCGAGGTGAGCGTGACCGTGTCCCACCGGATCGCGGCCAATACCCTGGAACGCGCCGAATCGGGGCCGGCGAGGTACCGGTTCGAGTCGATGTCGACCAGCCCGTACTTGTCGGCCGTCCGGCTTTCCCAGCGAACCGGGTCGAACGCCGTGGACGGCAACGGCATCAACGCGGCCCTCTCCTCGTCGAACACCTCGGCCACGGGCACGTCCAGCAACCTCGGGCAATACGAGTCCCTGGCGAGCCCGTCGCACCGCTCCAGCAGGAGACGGCTCAACTGCCCATACGATTCCGCGCGCATGGGCGGCACCATGAGATTGCGCCGCAAAAACCCGACCGCGTTCTCCACGCTGCCCTTCTCGTTGCCCGAATACGGGTTGCAGAACCGGACCTCGAGCCGGTAATGCGCCACGAACGCGGAGAACACCCCGGTCAACGCGACCTCGCCCTTCGCGTTGCGCCGGCCGGCACCGGTCGCGTTGTCCATCACGATCACGGGAGGAACACCCCCGATATGCTCGAACACGAGCATCAGGCCATGGCACAGACACTCCGCGTTCTCGCCCGGCAACGCCACGCACAACCGCATGTTCGAATACGGCAACGAGACCACCAGGCAATGCACGTCCGCCATCTCGCCAGCGATCCGGGCCCGGGCCACGCCGAAATCGACCTGCATGCTGCCCGCCGCCCACTCGAGCCGCACGTACCCCTCGCGATCCGGCACGCCGCGGTTCGCCTCGCGCCACCGGTGCACGTAACGCATCGTGGTCGAATACTCGCCGTCGTAATCCGTCTCCGCCAGCAGACGGTCGTGCACGCGCCTGATCGTGTGCCGCTGCTTCCTGGGCAGCAGACGATCGGCCTCCAGCCACTCGTCCACCAGATGCGCGTACGGGTCGATCTTCGACCCGTACCTGCGATCCGCCTTCGGCTTGGGCGAGCAATCCTCCATATCCGCGTACTTCGCGACCGTCCCGCGATCCACGTGAAGACGCCGCGCTATCTGCGCGCGCGACATTCCCTGCCGGTCGAGTCTCCTGATATCTTGCACAATGGGCATCGGTATCGCCATGTTCCTTTCCTTCCCGAGCGCCGGCCGGCGGCAACCGGCCGAATCAAAACCGATTGGCAACTCGGGAATATACAGGCGGCGGCACCGATGCCTATCACATCACCGGGAAACGATGACGACACCGGGGAAAACCATCAGCCCACACTACGGAAAAACACTGCCGAACCTGTCGAACAAACATTGAAGCAAAACAGGCTATGCCCAGGCTCTGCGAGACCGAGGCCAAGGCCTTCGTCTCCGACGAATGGTTCGCGCGTGACTCGCCCAGAAGCCGCAGCGCCTTCTCCTGGAATTCCCTCGTGTAACGGATGCCCCTTGCCATGATTCCATCATCTCCTATCAAGTGAGAGGAAATGCGGAACAAAAATCAAGTCACATCAGACCACGCCGGCATCAAGCAAGTTAACATCCTGGACTGGCTATTGGGAGAGTGGCGGGTTTCGCCGCGATGGCGAATAATCATAGTATATTTTCTCGGAAATCGAACATAATAATTGATATATTGACTTTATGAAAGGGAATGCGCGTATGCCGGAAACTACTCAATACCCAGACCTAGTCATTGTCGGCGCGGGCCTGTTCGGTCTGACGGTGGCGCAGCAGGCGGTGGAGCACACCGGCGCCCGCGTGCACATCATCGATATCCGCGATCACATCGGCGGCAACGCCTACTCGTATATGGACGAGGAGACCGGCGCGGAGATCCACAAGTACGGCGCCCACCTGTTCCACACCTCCAACAAGCGCGTCTGGGATTACGTGAACCGCTTCACGCGCTTCACGAACTACGTGCACCGCGTGTACGCCACGCATGACGGCGAGGTCTACCCGCTGCCCATCAACCTCGGCACCATCAACCAGTTCTTCCACGCGCATTACACGCCGGCCGAAGCCAAGGCCCTGATTGAACAGCAGGCGGGCGAGCTGGCCGGCACCGATCCGGCCAACCTGAACGACAAAGGCATCCAGCTCATCGGCCGCCCGCTGTACGAGGCGTTCATCAAGAACTACACCGGCAAGCAGTGGCAGACCGACCCGTCCGAGCTGCCGGCCGCCATCATCAAGCGCCTGCCCGTGCGCTTCAACTACGACAACCGCTACTTCAAGGACACGTGGGAGGGCCTGCCCGCCGACGGCTACACCGCGTGGATGGAGAAGATGATCGACGACCCGCGCATCACCGTGGAGCTCGGCGTCGACTTCTTCGACGAATCCCAGCCGTACAACAAGACCGCGCTCAAGGCCGCGGGCGTGCCGGTGGTGTACACGGGCCCGGTGGACCGTTACTTCGACTATGAGCTCGGCGACCTCAAGTGGCGCACGGTCGACTTCAAGGAGGTCCGCTACGACGAAGGCGACCACTTCGGCTGCCCGGTGATGAACTTCTCCGACGCGGACGTACCCTACACCCGCGCCATCGAATTCAAGAACTTCAACCCGGAGCGCCACGATGCCCAGAACCCGAACAAGACCGTGGTGTGGGAGGAATACAGCCGTTTCGCCGAGCGTGGCGACGAGCCGTACTACCCGGTCAACACGGATGCGGACAAGGCACTGTACGCCCAGTACGAGGCCAAGGCCAAGGCCGAGCCGAACACCGTGTTCGGCGGTCGCCTGGGCACGTACAAGTACTACGACATGCACAACGTGATCGACACCGCCCTGACCGCTTACGAGGAGCAAGTCGCACCGCTGCTGAAGAAGTAGACCGTCGTTTCGCCAGAGGATTAACGATTGAGCCTGAAACCGACTGAATATTGCTGAGGCAATAGCCGGTTTCAGGCTTTTGTGTTTTTTGGAAGCCAAATTTCCTGGGGTGCTTAAGGCTCGCCACGAGGAGTACAGTTGTCTGTAACGCACAATGTGGCGCGTAAGACGAGGGGCGCATCTCGCAAGTGGGGTGCGATGCAGTTGAAGGAGTGCATGTCATGACTGATCCGAATGTCAATCCGAACGGCCAGGTGCCGTGGCAGCAAGCTGACGCCAATCCGACTGAGCCGTTAAATGCGATGACGGCGGAAACGGGAACCGCCGCCAACAATGCTCCAACCCAAGCAATCGCAGCGGGCGAGCAGCCCACTCAAGCGTTCACTCCTGTTGAACAGCCTACGCAGGCGTTTACACCTGCCGAGCAGCCCACCCAGCCTTTTGCGCCGGTCAATCAGCCGGTACCGCCTACGCAGGCTTTGCCACCAGTGACTCCTGCCGCTGCGCCTGCGCCCGCACCGGCAGCACCCAATTCGCCCTATCCGGGGGCGGCTCCGGCAGGCGGATCGGTTCCTCCGGTCTACGGCAGCGTCAGTGCTCCGGTATATCCGGGCGGCGGGGCCGTGCCTCCGCAAACGCCCTATAACCCGTATATGCAAGGCGGCCAACCGAACGGCCAGCCGGGATGGTCTGGTTCTTACGGCAGTGTGCCGCCTGAAGCGAACCAGAAGTACAACGGTCTGGCTATTGCCGGTTTTATCTGCTCGTTCCTTGTCTCACTCCTCGGTCTGATCCTGAGCATCGTGGGCCTCAACCAGATTAAGAAACAGGGCGGCAAGGGCAAGGGCTTGGCCATCGCCGGCATCATCATCAGTGCGGCGGGCATGGTGATACAGGTAATACTGGTCATCGCGCTGATCGTCGGCGGTGCCTCGTATGCCAGCAAGGCTATAGATGAGGCGAAAACCGATTCCTTCTATAGTCAGTCCTCTTCGGGCAACGGTGATAGCAGCGATAAGAGCAAAGCTCAAGATAATCTTGACGATGCGCTGGACGACACGTTGGGCGAAACCCATGACGATCTAACCGACGGCGATTATGGGCTGTACGATTCGATTCAGGATTTCGTCGACTCTTTGGAATTCAAGGACTCCATTGAATCCGAAGCGGATACGTTTGCAGACACCGGCATCACCTTCAACTACCGTGTCGACGGTGACACCTTGGTGTACGAGTACGTGCTCGACGACAGCTATGCCTCGCTAGGCGATACCGCCGCTTCCTCACTGGATGCTATGGACAGCACCTATCAATCCACCGCGAATCTGCTGGGCTCGATGTGCAAGACCTCCAGCGGCAAGGCATCATTGCGCGTCATCATGCACACGCAAAGCGGCCAGTCGCTGTATGACAAAACCTGGACCGAAAAGTAGCAATCCCAGCGAACGTGCGTTTTGGTCGATTGAAGGCCGGTCTGCTTGCTCCTTGGACGGATGCTTCTGCGGAAGGAACCGCCAAGGAGTAGGCTTACAGGCATGAGACTCGCACGTTTTTCTTTGAATGATTCGCCGCGCTACGCCTTCGTACAAAAGGACGAAACGGACGGCAAGGACTACCTCATCGAACTCGACGGTCATCCGCTGGCCGGCGACCAGGTCAAGCCCACCGGCACTCGTTACCCGGTCGACGGCGACGGCATCCGCCTGCTTTCCCCGGTGATCCCCTCCAAGGTTTACGGTCTGGCCAAGAACTACGAGGCCCACGCCCAGTTCATGCACGAGGCCGGCCATTCCGAAATCGCCCACGCGCCGGAGGACATGGTGATCTTCACCAAGCCGTCCACCTCGGTAATCGGCCCCGACGATCCGATCGTGTACCCGGCCTGCTCCAAGGACATGAACTTCGAGCCGGAAGTGGCCGTGGTGATGGGACGCATCGCCAAGAACGTGTCCGTTGAAAACGCGATGGATTACGTGCTCGGCTTCACCTGCGTGAACGACGTGACGTTGCGCGATCTGCAGGGCATCGACCCCACGTGGACGCGAGCCAAGGGCTTCGACACCTCCTGCCCGCTTGGCCCGTGGATCGTGATGCGTGACGACCTCGACTGGAAGGACGCCAAGATTTCCTTCACGCTGAACGGCGAGGATGTGCCGATGGCGTCTGGCACCACCGCGAACCTGATTCACGGCATCCCCGAGCAGATTGCCGCGATTTCGTCGTTCTCCACGCTGCTGCCTGGCGACGTCATCATGACCGGCACCCCGAACGCCTCTGGCCACCTCGACCCAGGCGACGAGACCATCGTGCACGTCGAAGGCATCGGTGATCTGCGCAACGTAATCGTTCGGGCGTGACTCGTTCTGGTTCCCCTCTCTGAGGGGAACCGTCCAGGCGGAGAACAAGAACGCGCCTTACGCTCCCGGCAGAAGTGCGTGCAGGGCGGTCATCACCACCAGGCTGATGATGGCCGTCACTGTCAGCGAGAAGCCGGCGAGTTTGGCGTTGCCGGTCAGCGAATCGGTGAACTTAGTTGAGAAAATCGTGATCGGGGCGAAGGAGCCCAACACGATGATCTCGCGAATCCTCATGTCAAACTGCCGACCGCGCCGAGACGCCGGGACAGTTCCGCGCCGGCAAGCCGCAGCTTGGTCTTAAGAGACCGCTCCTGTTCGGAGCGCAGCGATCCGCTCACGAAAGTGAGAGCCAGCCCGGCGATGGGGAAATCGTTGTAGTCGCGCACAGCGACGGCGTATGAATCGAAGCCGGGCGTCACGTCGCCGTGTTCCTCGGCAAAACCGGTGCGCCGGGTTTCGGCGAGCGTCGCCTCCAGCTCCTTGGGCGATTTGGGGCCGATGCCGGTGCGGTCGGTGAACGCCTGACGATTGGGATATAGCGCGCGGATCTGATTGCGGGGGAGTGCGGACAGAATGGCCCGCCCGGTGGCGGTCAGGTGACTGGGTAGGCGCACGCCCACGCCTGACACTAGCGGCGGGCGATGCGCGGCGCGCTCCTCAATCACATAAATGATTTCGTTGCCGTGCAGCACGGCCAGATGTCCGTTTTCGCCGGTCTCGTCAACAAGACGCGCCAACACCGGATGCGCGACCTGCGATACACGATGTTGGCGAGAATAGGCCGATCCCAGCTCGAAAGTCTTGAGTCCGATGCCGTACGCGCGCTGCTCGGCAAGGCGGGTGACCAGTCCGTGACGCTCCAAAATCTCCAACAATTGGTACACCGTGGAGCGCGGAATGCCGAGTTCGCGAGCGAGCGTGGCGGCTTGCGTCTGACCATTGCTCGCGATGAACTCGAGGATGTCGAGCGTACGGTCGGCCGCCGGAGCCAGCGAGACACGTGGCGCGGATGATGATGTCTGATGTTCCCGTTCTGATGGCTTCACCTGCGCCCGCTTGACGGTACGTGGCTCGGTGAAGGCGTATTGCTGCGAGGCATGGCTCATATTTCCATCACCTTACATGTCTGAGATTTCAGACACAAGATGGACGAAGTGGCTTATGGCGGGCATCCGACTGAGGTGAAATGGCCAAGGTTTGATTACTCGGGGAGCGATTGGTCGCGTTTGCGTCGCCTGCTGTTGGTGGGCAGGTGCGGTGAGCGAATGCGGGCAGTCGCGGATCCCCGGCGAAGCATGTGCCGCATATGCCGTATATGCGGAATGCGGCACGTATATAGAAAGGTATGAGCATGGCAGAGCAGACGGTCACCGTAGGTGTTGGAGCGCTGAGCATCGAGGACGTTATCGCCGTAGCGCGCGGCTGCGCCAAAGTGGCGATTTCGGACGAATCGAAGCATGAGATGGCGCTGAGTCGCGCGGTTATCGATCATTTGGCCGACGACACCGTGCCGCATTACGGCATCTCCACCGGATTCGGCGCGCTCGCCTCCACCTCCATCCCCAAGGAACAGCGTGCGCAGCTGCAGAAAAGCCTGATCCGCTCGCATGCCGCCGGTGCCGGACCGGAAGTGGAGCGTGAGGTGGTGCGCGGCCTGCTGGTGCTGCGCCTGAGCACCCTGTGCACCGGACGCACCGGTGTGCGCCCGGAAACCGCGCAGGTCTACGCCGATATGCTGAACGCCGGCATCACCCCGGTGGTCTACGAATACGGTTCACTCGGATGCTCCGGTGATTTGGCGCCGCTCGCAGCCTGTGCTTTGGTGGCGATGGGTGAAGGCGAGGCCCGCAACGCTGACGGCCTCAAGATCGGCGGCGGCGAAGCGCTGCGTGCGGCCGGCATCACGCCCGTCGATTTGAAAGAGAAGGAAGGCTTGGCGCTGGTCAACGGCACCGACGGCATGCTCGGCATGTTGTGTATGGCCATCACCGATCTGCGCCTGCTGTTCAAGACGGCGGACATCGCCGCCGCGATGAGCGTGGAAGGCATGCTCGGCAACGACCGCGTGTTCGCCGCCGACTTGCAGGCGCTGCGTCCGCATCGCGGCCAAGGCGATTCCGCTGCGAACATCGCCCGCATGCTCAAGGGCTCCGGTCTGATCGAGGCCGGCCGCCCGGGCTCCACCGTGCGTGTGCAGGACGCCTACTCGCTGCGCTGCACCCCGCAGGTGCACGGCGCCGCCCGCGACACCGTGGAATACGCGGCCTCCGTGGCGGGCGTGGAACTCGCCTCCGCCATCGATAACCCGTGCGTCACGCTGGACGGCCGTGTGGAGTCCAACGGCAACTTCCATGGCGCGCCGCTGGCCTATGTGCTCGATTTCCTGGCGATTCCGACCGCCGACGTAGCCTCTATCTCCGAGCGTCGTACCGACCGCTTCCTTGACGTGGCGCGCAACCGCGGCCTGCCGGCGTTCCTGGCTGGTGACCCGGGCGTGGACTCCGGTTTCATGATCGCCCAATACACCGCTGCCGGCATCGTCTCCGAAATGAAGCGTAACGCCGTGCCTGCCTCGGTCGATTCGATTCCAAGCTCCGCCATGCAGGAAGATCACGTGTCGATGGGTTGGGCCGCCGCCCGCAAGCTGCGCCGGTCGATTCCGGCCTTCGCGCGCGTGCTGGCCGTGGAACTGCTGTGCTCCTGCCGCTCCTTCGACTTCCGCAAGCCGTACCGTCCGGGTGCGGCCGGTGCCGCCGTATACCGCGTGGTGCGCCAGTACGCCAACGAAATCGGCCCTGACGTGCGTGACACATGGACCACCCCGCAGATTGAGGGCGTTGCCGAGGCGATTCTCTCCGGCGAAGTCCTCGCCGCCGCCGAATCCGCCGTCGGCGCACTGAAGTAGCGGCTGCCCAAGCTCCCTCATCAGAGGGAGCTACTAGTCACCTCTCCACAAAATTCAAAACTTGAGTCACATGCACTCAAGTTTTGGGAATAGAATGGGTTCCAGGTCGGTTGACCATATCAGACAACGACAAGCTGCGGTCTGTCGCAACGCTTGCGGGGCTTTCGAAGCCCGCGAGCCGCACTGCGCAGACCGCATGATATGGAGGAATACGATATGGAACAGAAGTTCACCACTATGGCCCAAGAAGCCGTCGGCGACGCGATTCAGAGTGCGTCCGCCGCAGGAAACGCGCAGGTCGAGACCCTGCACGTCATGGATGCGCTGCTGCGCCAGGAAAACGGCGTGGCGCGCTCTCTGATCGAGGCCGCGGGCGGGGACCCGCAGGCCATCGGCGCGGCGGTGCGCAACGCTTTGGTCGCGCTGCCGAGCGCATCCGGATCCAGCACCTCGCAGCCACAGGCCAGCCGCCAGCTGACCGCCGCCATCGCCCAGGCTGAGAAGGAAATGCAGCAGATGGGCGACGAATACGTCTCCACCGAACATCTGCTTATCGGCATCGCGGCCAGCAAGCCGAACCAGTCGGCCGAAATCCTGGAGAAGAACGGCGTCACCGCAGCCTCCCTGCGCAAGGCCGTACCCGGCGTGCGTGGTGGCGCGAAGGTCACCAGCCCGGACGCGGAAGGCTCGTACAAGGCCCTAGAGAAGTACTCCACCGACCTGACGGCCGCCGCCAAGGAAGGCAAGCTGGACCCGGTCATCGGACGTGACCAGGAAATCCGCCGCGTGATTCAGATCCTCTCCCGTCGTACCAAGAACAACCCGGTGCTGATTGGCGAGCCCGGCGTCGGCAAGACCGCCGTCGTGGAAGGCCTGGCCCAGCGTATCGTGGCGGGCGACGTTCCTACCACCCTGCAAGGCAAGAAGCTCATCTCCCTTGACTTGGGCTCCATGGTGGCCGGTTCGAAGTACCGTGGCGAGTTCGAGGAGCGCCTGAAGAGCGTCCTGAACGAAATCAAGAATGCGGACGGCCAGATCATCACCTTCATCGATGAGATCCACACCATCGTCGGCGCGGGTGCGGCCGAAGGCTCGATGGATGCCGGCAATATGTTGAAGCCCATGCTGGCCCGTGGCGAGCTGCGCCTGATCGGCGCGACCACGCTGGACGAATACCGCGAGAACATCGAGAAGGACCCGGCGCTGGAGCGTCGTTTCCAGCAGGTGTTCGTGGGCGAGCCGAGCGTGGAAGACACCATCGCCATTCTGCGTGGTCTGAAGCAGCGTTACGAGGCGCACCACAAGGTGACGATCGGCGACGACGCGCTGGTTGCCGCCGCGACCCTCTCGAACCGTTACATTTCGGGTCGTCAGCTGCCGGACAAGGCCATCGACCTGGTTGATGAGGCGGCCGCTCACCTGCGTATGGAGCTCGACTCTTCGCCTGAGGAGATCGATGAGCTGCAGCGCAAGGTGACCCGTCTTGAAATGGAGGAAATGCAGCTCAAGAAGGCCGAGGATCCTGCGTCCAAGGAGCGTCTGGGCAAGCTGCAAGCCGAACTTGCGGACACCCGTGAGAAGCTCAGCGGTCTCAAGGCGCGTTGGGATGCGGAACAGGCTGGCCACAACAAGGTCGGCGACCTGCGTGCCAAGCTCGACGACCTGCGCGTGCAGGCGGATAAGTATACCCGTGAAGGCAACTTGGCGGAGGCCTCGAAGATTCTGTACGGCGAGATTCCGTCCATTCAGAAGGAGCTTGCCGCCGCGGAAAGCGCGGATGCCGAATCTGCCGATGCCGGCGCGGCCAACCCGGCCGATGAGCCGATGGTCCCGGACCGTGTGGACGCCGACTCGGTGGCCGAGATCGTCTCCGACTGGACCGGCATTCCCGTCGGCCGCCTGATGCAGGGCGAAAACGAGAAGCTGCTGCACATGGAGGACTACCTCGGCAAGCGTGTGATCGGCCAGAAGGAAGCCATCGCCGCCGTGTCCGACGCGGTGCGCCGTTCGCGTGCCGGCATCTCCGACCCGAACCGTCCGACCGGATCGTTCCTGTTCCTCGGCCCCACCGGTGTGGGCAAGACCGAACTGGCCAAGGCGCTCGCCGACTTCCTGTTCGACGACGAGAAGGCCATGGTCCGCATCGACATGTCCGAATACATGGAGAAGGCTTCGGTCTCGCGCCTGATTGGCGCGGCGCCGGGCTACGTGGGCTACGAGCAGGGCGGCCAGCTGACCGAGGCCGTGCGCCGTCGCCCGTATTCCGTGGTGCTGTTCGACGAGGTCGAGAAGGCCAACCCGGAGATCTTCGACGTGCTGCTGCAGGTACTTGACGATGGTCGCCTGACCGATGGCCAGGGAAGGACCGTGGACTTCAAGAACACGATCCTGATTATGACCTCTAACCTCGGCTCGCAGTTCCTCGTGAACGAGGACATGGACGCCGACGCCAAGAAAAAGGCCGTGATGGACGCTGTCCACATGAACTTCAAGCCGGAGTTCCTGAACCGTCTGGACGACATCGTCATGTTCCACCCGCTTACGCGCGAGGAGCTTGGCGGCATCGTGGATATCCAGGTGGCTGGCGTGTCCCAGCGTCTGACCGATCGCCGCATCACGCTGGACGTCACCGACTCGGCTCGCGAATGGCTGGCCAACACCGGTTACGACCCGGCTTATGGCGCTCGTCCGCTGCGCCGCCTGGTACAGACCGAAGTGGGCGACCAGCTGGCCCGTATGCTGCTGGCCGGCAAGGTCCACGATGGCGACACCGTGCTGGTCGACCAGACCGGTGGTGAGCATCTTGAGCTTTCCGCCTGGGCCGGCGACCAGATCGTCTCCGACGACCCGGATGTGAGCGTGGACAACGTCACCGAAGATAAGTGACAATCACTGGCTCCCCTCTCTGAGCGAAGCTGACTGAGGGGAGTTCGGGCTGGCGAGCTTCACTATATTGGCTCTCCTCTGAGGAGGAGAGCCTTTTCGCTACCATGGTGCTGAACTTCATACGAGGAGGGCCAGTGACTGGACGATTCGCGCCGACGCCGTCGGGGCGCATGCATATCGGCAACGTGTACGCCATGTTGGGTGCATGGCTTTCGGCCCGCTCGCGTGGCGACCGCATGCTGATGCGTATCGAGGACGTGGACAAGCCGCGTGTGGTCGCCGGTGCGGACCAGCTCATGATGGATGACCTGCATTGGCTCGGCCTCGACTGGGATGGCGAACCGATGTTCCAATCCCAGCGCACTGAACGATACGAATACGCTCTCGAATGCCTGCGCTCGCAAGGTGTGCTGTACCCCTGTTTCTGCTCGCGTGCCGACATTCGCGCCGCCTCGGCCCCCAACGAGGGCGACGGCTTCATGGTGTACCCCGGCACGTGCCGCCGCCTGCTGCACGACCATCCCGACGAGGTCCGTGCCCGTTTGGTTCGCGGCGACCAGCATTCCATCCGTATCGCCATGCCGGAATCGGCAGCGGGAGAAAAGCAACGTACAGTGCCTGACGATTCCGCTGCGCTGTCGGGAGCCGTGCCGCCGGAACAGCAGGGCGATGCCGGAATCGTTGATGGTGTCGCATGCTTTAACGACCGTGTCTATAGTCCACAGCACTACGATTTGGCCCGCGAGGTAGGCGATTCCGTGATTCGCCGAGCCGATGGACTGTTCGGCTATCAACTGGTCGTGGTCGTGGATGACCTCGATATGGGTGTTGATGATATCGTGCGCGGCCGTGATCTGCTGCGCTCCACCGCGCTGCAAATGTGGATTCGCCAGTGTCTGTTGGCTGGCGGCTTTGAGCCGGAATGCGGCAACACGGAAAAGCCTCTCGCCGAGCACCCCGAGTATGCGCACCTGCCGCTTATCGACAATGCGGCCGGCCGGCGTTTAGCCAAGCGCGAACGTTCGCTGGATATGGGAGCCTTGCGCGCCCGCAACGTAACCCCCGAGCAAATCATCGGATACTGCGCCTGGCTGCTGCGTCTGCAACCCACTCCAATTCCTTGCAAACCCGCCGATCTGCTGGCAGATTTCAGCTGGGAGCCACTGCGCGCCAACCACCTGGACCGCGCGCTGAAACCGGATGATCCAACCACTCCACAATGGCTGGCAGAAGCGTTAGGCTAGAGGCAGCCCAACAGGAAGGATTCCAATGTCGTCGAAGCTCTGGAGAAACGTGGCGCTGGCAGGCGTGGCCGCCGCCGGTGCTGCCGTGTGGGCCGTGGCCCCGCGCACGTTCAATGACAAGCGTCGTAATTTCGTGCCCTCCATTCCGGAGGTATGGTATGCCCATCGTGGCTTGCATGATGCGGGTTCTGGTTTGGTCGGCTATACCGATATCGCTGATTATGGTGGGGATAATCCGGTTAGCGCCCAAGCCGATACCACTGAGCGATCCATCGCCGAAAACGATGATTATGTGTCGCTTGCCCGTCGCATGGCTGTCAAGGCCGGCTACGGCAGTGCGGATATGACCGGTCCGATTGCTCCCGAAAACTCGCTGGCCGCGTTCGCCGCCGCCTGCGAGGCTGGCTATGGCATCGAACTCGACGTGCAGCTTACGCTCGACGGCCAAGTGGTCGTGGTCCATGACGCCGATTTGTTGCGCGTGGCCGGCGATCCGCGCCGCATCGAAGACCTGACTTACGACGAACTCGCCCGTATTCCGCTCTTCCCGAACGGCGAGTCAGGCGATTTGAAGGCCGAACCGTTGCCGGGTGCCGACGCGAACCCGCCGCTGGTGGTCACGCCGTCCGCCGCGCCGAAGGGGTACTACCAGCATGTGCCGCTGTTCTCCGATGTGCTGGACGTGGTGGCCGGCCGGGCTCCGCTGATTGTGGAATACAAGTTCAGCAACAACAGGGCTTGGGATGAGCGTAGCGAAGAGCTCATGGAAAAGGGCCACGCCTTGCTTGAGGCGTATGACGGCCCGTACGTGATCGAATCCTTCCACCCGGGCGCGGTGAATTGGTACAAGGAGCATCACCCTGAGGTGTGCCGCGGTCAGCTGAGCTGGCCGGCGAAGCTGAGCAAGAATGGTGCGGCTGAATGGGCCGCCGGCTTACTGGCGTTCGACTGGCTGTCTCGTCCTGATTTCGTGGCTTATGACTGGACCGGTGGCGCTTCGCCGCAAGTCAAGCTCGCTCGTTCGATGGGTGCGATGCCGGTTTCATGGACCGTGCGCAGCAGCGATGAACTCGCCCAGTGCGCCCCCTACTTCGACCGCCACATCTTCGAAGCGTTCGTCCCCGACGCAGTGTGAGGTTGAGGGCGTTATTGATGCGCCCATGGGGTGGTTACAGGCTCATCGGGCGGTAACTTGCCCATGGGGCGGTTTGAAGAATATGTGAAACCGCGGAATTAAGCCATTTTGGCATACCGCCCCATGAGGATTTTGCCGCCTCATGGGGCAATTACCGCCCCATGGGGGATTTCCCGCCCCATGAGGTATGGCGTTTTACTTGTGATACGGCTCGCCAGCGTTGATTTTATAAGCGCGATAGATCTGCTCCAGCAGAATCACGCGCATAAGCTGATGCGGGAACGTCATCTTCGAGAAACTCAGCAGAAAATCAGCACGACGCAGAATCGCGTCGTCAAGGCCGATTGAACCGCCGATGACCAGCTGAATATGGCTGGTGCCACGCAATCCAAGGTCGTTGATTTTGGCGGCCAATTCTTCACTGGACAGCTGCTTGCCATTGATGGCAAGGGCAATAACAAACGCGCCGTCCTTCAGATGCTTGGCGATGCGTTCGCCTTCTCTGGCCTTGATCTGTCGGTCAACGCCTTCGGAGGCATGGTCAGGCGTTTTCTCATCTGCCACTTCAATGATGTTGAGCTTGCAGTAGCGCGAAAGTCGCTTGGAATACTCGTCAATGGCGTCGCGAAGGTAACGCTCCTTCACGCGCCCCGGCGCAATAATGTCGATTTGCATAGATGTTCCGTTATGTTGGCTCCCCTCGGGGAGGGGAGCCAGGGAAATCAGTCAATTACGCCATAGAGACGGTCACCGGCGTCGCCGAGTCCCGGCACGATGTAGCACTTGTCGTTAAGACGTTCGTCGACCGCGCACACCACGACCTTGAAGTCGATGGACGGGTCGATGTGCTCCTCGACGTACTTGATGCCTTCGGGGGCCGCGATGATGTTGATCGCGGTCACGTCCTTGGCGCCGCGCTCGGCCAGGTAGTGCGTGGCGGCGACCAGCGTTCCGCCGGTGGCGAGCATCGGGTCGATGAGGAAGCACTGGCGGCCGGACAGGTCCTCGGGCAGACGGTTCGCGTACGTCACCTGCTGGGTGGGGTGCTCCTCGTCGCGCTTCATGCCCAGGAAGCCGACTTCAGCAGTCGGAATCAGGCGGGTCATGCCGTCGAGCATGCCCAAGCCAGCGCGCAGCACCGGCACGATGATCGGGCGCGGGGAGGCGAGCTTCTTGCCGGTCATCGGGGCGACCGGCGTCTCGATCGGCGCGGCCACCACGGACAGGTTGCGGGTGGCCTCGTAGGCCTCAAGCATCACGAGTTCGGAGACGAGCTCGCGGAAGGTGGAGGAGGGGGTGTTCTTGTCGCGCAGCACGGTGAGCTTGTGCTCGACCAGCGGATGATTCAAAACATGGAGTTCCATGATTCCCAGCCTAGTCCAAGTTTGCCGACCTGCCGAATTGGTAATGGCGCGGCTTGCTTATCGGATTGGATTTGTGGGTGATTCGACTTTTTGCTGCGATAGGCCAGTTGCAGCAGGACAATGCCCTGTCCGTGCCGAGATCTGCCTCTGATACCTCTGAGAGGGTAAAGCGTAAAAAACAACACGGTGTAAAACAGGGAATGAAACTGGTGTAAAACCGGGAATGAGATAGGTGTAAAATCGGGAATGAAACTGGTGTAAAATCTATATTGTTAGAACGATAGAACTGGGAAAGGCTGCAATATGAACGATTTGAGTGGTCGCGATGGTACCTTGACCAGGCCTGATTATCGTTCACGCGTGGTAGATAGCAGATTAAGTAAACTGCTCAAGGCGTTCGGTGCAGTGGAAATCGTTGGGCCGAAATGGTGCGGCAAGACATGGACCGCGCTCTCCCGGTCTCGAAGCGTTGATCGTCTGGATGATGTGGCAGTTTTCGCGGCCGCCCAAACCGATCCTGCATTGGTGCTGATGGGGGAGGAGCCCCATCTGGTGGACGAATGGCAAGATGTACCGCAAATTTGGGATGCCGCTCGTCGCCATATAGATGACAATGCGAACCGCAAGGGGCAGCTGATTCTTACAGGTTCGGCTATTCCAAAGGATCGTGACGCCATTCATCACAGCGGCACTGGTCGCATTGCTCGTCTGCGCATGTGGCCCATGAGCTTGGCTGAATCCGGAGAATCCACGGGCGCGGTCAGCCTATCCGATTTGTTCGAGGGGAAATTCGAGCCTGCCGAATGCAATACGAGTATCGAAGACATCGCCAGATGGTGTTGCCGTGGCGGATGGCCCGCGAATCTTGAGCTAGACGATGAATTCGCCTTGGAAATCCCGGGCGAATATATCGCAAGTGTGCTGGATATCAGCGTGCCGAAGATGAAGAAGAATCCTGAAACTGCACGAGCTTTGATGCGAGCTCTTGCCGTGAACATCTCGCAGGCACCAAAATATGCGACGCTGGCTGCGGATATGGCCTATGGCGATGAGCGCCGTGAACCGGATACGCAGACAGTAAAGAGCTATTTGGGAATGCTCAAGGACTTGTACCTTCTGACGGATTTGGAGGGTTGGGAGCCGCCACTCCGCGCAAAGAGTCGTGTGCGAACCAAGCCCAAGCGATATTTCGTGGATCCTTCGTTGCCTGCTGCGGTTTTAGGTGCCGCGCCGAATACTCTGATGCGCGATACACAGACGCTCGGCGATCTGTTTGAAACGCTGTGCATTCGTGATTTGAATGTATATCTGTCGGCCATGCCGGGCGCGAACAATCGCATCGCCTACTACCGCGATGACAAGGGGCTTGAAGTTGATGTCATTATCGAGTTGTCTGACGGCAGGTGGGGTGCTATCGAAATAAAACTCAGTGACCTTAAGGTGAACGATGACAATGCGGATAAGCTCAAATCCTTCCGCGACAAAATCTGTGGCAACCCCATGGCCCAAGTTCGCGAACCAGAGTTCATGATGTTCCTTACCGGCCGAGGTGGGAAGGCCTATCGCCGCAATGACGGCATACTGGTCGTGCCCATCGCAACGTTCGGGGCGTGAATCGGGTAAAAGAAAAGAAGCGCCGAACCGCGAAAGCGCCTGTCGGCGCAAGGGCCGCTCGCGGCGGCAAAAAATGGAGCCCGGGGCTTAAGCACGGTCCGACGCGGATACTCAGTATAGCTTGCGATGGGGCTCGCCGCGCCGGGGGAGGTGTGGTGTTGGCTGGTAGCTGATTGTTGGGGTGCGGTTGGTGGGTCTCTCCCTCAGTCACGGGCATCGCCCGTGACAGCTCCCTCATCAGAGGGAGCCTGGAGCAGGTCTACTCCAACCGTCCGCGACGCCAGAGGTTGGCACCGTGCTGGAAATCCTTGGCGGTGGCCATGAGGCTGCCGGCGGTGTGCATAAGGCGGGCGGCTTTGGTGCGCACGGCCTTCTCATCGGCATCCGAGGAGAAGGCGCCGTTGGCCTCGGCCCGGGTCACCATGCGCCGCGCCTCCACGCGCAAGCCCAACGCCACCACATCGGTAAACGCCGCCGCACGCTCAAGCGCCACGGCAAAATCGCCCACAAAAGCACCGGAGAGAATCGAATCGGCCAATCGCACGATGTCATCTTCACTGGGAGCCTGATCCACGCCGGCGATGGCGGAGGCGGTAGTGGCCACCGGCTCGCCCAAGCGCCACAGATGCGCGATCGAGTCGCGATTCGATCGCATCCACGTACGCAACATATACAGTCGCCACAGCACACCAGGCAGCGAATCCGGCTCGGTATCGCTCCATAGTTCGGCGATTTCATCCACGCCGACCGTCTCCACCAACGTGAGCACGCGCTCGACAACCGTCGGGTCTTCGCTATGGCGCACACGATCCAGCAATGCGGCAGCGGACAGATGGCTCATCTCGCTCAACGCTTGCGGGTCCATGCCGCCGGCCAATCCATCGGCCACAGCCGGGTCGAGCTGAGCCGGGCGCGAAGGACGTGAAGAACCCATGCGAGCAGGTCCGAATGCCGCTCCGGCCGCACGCAACGAGCCGAAGCCCGGGCCCAGACTGCCGGCGGCACCATTGTGCGCGGCATGAGCTGCAGCGGCAGCGGCCGAGGAGTTGGATGAATCAGGAAATGCGGGTCTAGTAGACAAGCGGTTGAACCTTCTGAATATCGATGATTTTGGGACCATGAGGCGTCGGAGTGACGAACAGCGCCACCGCCGTGCCGGTCGGCATGAACGGCGTCTTGGCGATCAGGCGTTTGCTCAGAGACGGCGCAACGCACATGCTGCGCAGGTGTCCGAACATACCACCAATCACCGGCCGGTGCATGCATATCGCTATGGGCTGACGGCGCTCAAGTGCGAACTCGATTTCGCTGAGTAGACACTCCCATGCGGTGTCCGGCGCAGCGGCGTATGCATCTTCGGTGAGCGGATCGAGATGAACCATGTCTCGTCCGGTCTGCCACGCGAACATCTCCAACGTCTCCTGGCAGCGCACCCAAGGCGACGTGGCCAGTCGGGTCGGATTGAAACACGCCAGCTCGCGGTTCAGCGCGTATGCCGCAGCCGCGCCGCGCGGCGTGATCGGACGGTTCGCGTCCGAACCCTTCCACAGCTTGCGCGCTTCCGCTTTGCCGTGGCGCACGATAATCACCGGCACGGCGTCAAGCGCGCCCTCCTGCACCCGATCAACGAATAGCGCGAGGATGTCCTTATCGGTGGAATGGCTGAGCTTCTTGCGGGCCTCGGCCGGCGTCAGCCACAAAACTTCGTCGATTTCGCCGATGTCCGCCCGATGCACCGGGCCAAACGCATGGGTACGCCGCAGGTTGTCGATGGCGCTGATCGGCGTGGCCATCCAGAACTGGATATGCTTGGTATCCGCCGACCGATCCTTGGTATGGCGCTGTTTGCTGCCTTCTTCGGACAGCGGGTACTCGATGTCGCCCAGATAGGGGCCAAGTTCCACGGACAGGCCCGATTCCTCGCCGATCTCGCGTACGGCGGCATGCCGGTGCGATTCGTTCGGGTCGACCTTGCCTTTCGGCCAGCTCCAGTCGTCGTATTTCGGGCGATGCACGATGCACAGTTCGATGCGGTTGAGTACGTTGTCCGCTGTGGCTGGGCTGTCGGCCTGCGCCGGGTCCGGGGTGGAAGCCGCGTCCGATGCGCCGGGTGCTGCCGTGGTCTCGCCGTCAGAATCCGTGGTGTTCGCGATGATGGTGCCATCGGTGGCAATATTGGATTTCACTGATGGAGATGATGCCCGCGTCGGCTCGGCATCATCCTTCCACCGGTACAGAATACCGCCGGCGGCTTCCACGATTCGTCTCATACTGTTCGTACCCATCTCTTGTATTGTAGGTCACGTTGGACCGCTGCTACGTAGTTTTTGCGCGCTGAACAACGATGCCCGGCATCCTCTCGAAAGAGGAGCCGGGCATCGTAACCACCCTCAGTTAGCTTGCGCTGACAGGGAGCATCGAGTGAAATCAGTTGTGTGAATTGGGGCGACGCTGGTGCTTGCGAATCAGGTATTCCTGACTATCGACCAGCGGGCGGCCCTCGTCGTCCTTGGTGTGCAGCACATACGTGCCGTCGGGCTGCATGTGCCAGCTCATGGTGGAGTCGGCCATCTGCAGGTCCACGTACTTGATGAGCTCGTCAATCTGCTCCGGGGCGGTGACGCGCACCAGAGCCTCGACGCGGCGATCAAGGTTACGGTGCATGAGGTCAGCCGAACCGATGTAGACCTCCGGGCCGGAAGCCGGGCCCTCGCCGATCTGCGGGCCGTCAGCATTGCAGAAGGCGTAGATGCGGGAGTGCTCCAGGAAGCGGCCGAGAATCGAACGTACGCGGATGTTCTCGGACAGGCCGGGAACGCCGGGCTTCAGAGCGCAGATGCCGCGTTCGACGATGTCGATCTTCACGCCGGCCTGAGAGGCACGGTACAGGGCGTCGATGGTCTTCTCGTCCACGATGGAGTTGACCTTGATCTTGATCCAGGCCTCCTTGCCGGCGCGGGCGGCGTCCTCCTCGCGGCGGATGCGCTGGATTAGACCGGTGCGCACGGTACGCGGGGCCACCAGCAGACGGTGGAAGCTGGACTTCGGCGCGTAACCGGAGAGCTGGTTGAACAGACGAGTCAGATCCTGGCCGACCACCGGGTCGCAGGTCAGCAGACCCAGATCGGTGTACAGTCGCGCGGTCTTCGGGTTGTAGTTGCCGGTGCCTACGTGGCAGTAGCGGCGCAGACCGTCCGCTTCCTGACGCACGACCTCGATGAGCTTGCAGTGGGTCTTCAAGCCCACGATGCCGTACACCACGTGCACGCCGGCGCGTTCGAGCTTGCGGGCCCACGCGATGTTGGCGTCCTCGTCGAAACGAGCCTTGATTTCCACCAAAGCCAGCACCTGCTTGCCGGCATGAGCGGCGTCGATCAGGGCGTCGATGATCGGCGAGTTGGAGCTGGTGCGGTACAGGGTCTGCTTGATGGCCAGCACCTTCGGGTCCGCGGCGGCCTGCGCAAGGAAGGCCTGCACGGAAGTGGAGAAGGAGTCATAGGGGTGATGCAGCAGGATGTCGCGCTCGCGGATGGCAGCGAAAATATCCTGTGCGCGGGAGGACTCGACCTCGGCGATCTGACGGTTCGTGGTCGGCACGAACGGACGGTTCTTCAGGTCCGGGCGGTCCACGCTGCCGAGCTCAAAGAGCACGGTCAGGTCCAGCGGGCTGGGCAGACGGTATACCTCGTCCTGGCTCACGCCGAGCTGGTCGGCGAGCAGCTGGGAGAGGAAGGGGCTCGTGGTGTCCGTGATCTCCAGGCGGATCGGCGGTCCGAAGCGGCGGCGCAGCAGCTCCTTCTCCATGGCGTTGAGCAGGTTCTCGGCGTCATCCTCTTCCACGTCGATGTCCTCGTTACGAGTCACGCGGAAGGAGCGGGCCTCCTTGATGATCATGCCCGGGAACAGGGATTCCAGATGCGCGGCGATGAGCTTTTCCATGGCGATGAAGCCGTAACGCTCGTCCTTGGACTCCTCATCGGTCATGTCGTCCACCGGCACCAGGCGCGGCAGGTTGCCCGGGATCTTGACGCGGGCGAAGTGCGACTTGCCGGAGGCCGGGTTCTCCACAATCACGGCCAGGTTGATGGAACCGCCGGAAATGTAGGGGAACGGGTGGGCCGGATCCACGGCGAGCGGCGTCAGGACCGGGAACACCTGCTGGCGGTAGTAGCGCGAGAGGCGCTCCTGCTCGGAGGATGTGAGCTTGTCCCACGTCAGCAGGACGATGCGCTCCTTCTCCAATTCCGGCAGAATGGTGTCGATCGTGTAATGTGCGTGCTCGTCTTGCAGACGGTGTGCGGTCTCGCTGATCGCGCGCAGCTGCTGACGCGGGCTCAGGCCGGCGGCAGACGGCACGGCGATGCCCGAGTCGATACGGCGCTTCAGGCCGGCGACGCGGACCATGAAGAACTCGTCAAGGTTCGAGGCGAAGATCGCGGCGAAGTTGGCGCGCTCGAGCAGGGGCATGTCTTCGTTCTCCGCACATTCGAGCACGCGCTGGTTGAACTTGAGCCAGCTGAGCTCGCGGTCGAAGAAACGGTCCTTGGGCAGCGGTGCCTCGCCTTCCTGATCGACGCGGCGGTCGTTGTTGTCGTTTTCGGCAATATGCTCTGCGATTTGGCTGCGCAGAATTGCCTTCGAGGGTGCGTCAAATATCTGTGCCATAGCTTATATCGTAAGCTTTGGCGTGGCCGGAAAACGACTGAACGCGCCAGAATTCAACGGGTGTTCATGTTAGTTCGGTGTTGGTTGGTTTTGAGTGTGCTAGCGTCGCTCGCGACACGCCGTGAGCGGCGGTGAAACGAACGAAATCGAACATCGGACGGGTTCGATGTGAACGGTTCAGCTCGTTTTCCGATAGCCAGAAAGTGCGATTGAACAGTTGTGATAAAAAACGCACAACGACTCTCTGCAGGTTGCGAGAAACGGGAGTGATGAATAGATTATGAGGTACAAGAACAACTGAACAGAGCAGAGCCCACAAATAGTGTATGGTCACGAGGACTGTTACGTTGGACGGGCATTGGAAAGACTTACCGTTACAACGATGATGTTGTGCAGAGATTCTGCTCCAGTAGTTGAACTTGTAGAAAAGGCCCGCTCCGGCGGGCCTTTTCGTTTGTGTGTACAGTGGAGGGCATGACGGAAACACAGCGTACGCCAGAGGGGATGTCGTCGAAACCTCGTATCAAGCCGGCCGATGCCGAAGACGGCCGTCCGGTCTCTATCTCTGCGCGTCTCGGACGACTGCAATTCCACTATTCCGGCAAGTTCCGCGTGCTGCAGATTGCCGACATTCAGGATGGGCCGAAAGTCTCCAAAGACACCATCACCCTGATTGAGGCCAGCCTTGATGCCACACGGCCTGATCTGGTGATTTTCTCCGGCAACCAGATCGCCGGCTACGATCCGGCGTTCGCCGATTCATTCCGTAAACGTCGCTGGTGTGACGAACCTATTGCCGAATCCGCGCTGAACCATACCCGAGCGCTGGTGCGCAAGGCCATTGGCCAGTTCACTGAGCCGTTGGCGGCGCGCGGCATTCCGTGGGCTGTGACGTATGGCAACCATGATTTCCAATGCGGGCTAAGCAATGCGGAACTGGACGGTATCTATCGTGAGTTCCCCGGTTGTGTCAATCCGCCGAGTGAGACCTTGCCGAACCAGATTGCATATACCTGTGGAGCGGGTGGCGCTGTGCAGACGCCGTCTGGTGCCACTGGCTCCGGTGCGGGGATTACCGCGAAGGCTGATACGTTGGGCGTCGTTGACGATGCTGGTGCCGATGCTGTTGTGCCTTCTGCTGTGTCTTCCCCCGCATCCGCAGTGGGTTCCGGTGAACCAGGCACCTTCGCGCTGCCGGTTATGGACGTTGACCATACGCGCAATGTGCTGGGTCTGGTCATTCTTGACTCCGGCGATTACGTGCATGGCGGCGGCTTCGGCGCACCATCGCCCGCAGCGCTCGCCTTCCTGAACGCCGTGCCCGACCGTATCGGTGCGAAATCAATGGTGTTCCAGCACATGCCGATGCCCGAGTATTACAACGTGCTGAAGCCGGTGGCGGCCAACGCGGCGTTTGCCATGCAGGGCTATCGTTCGCACGCCGATACCTACTACGTGCTGGACGAATTGCAAACCCAGCCCGGCGGATATTTGGGAGAAGGCATATCCTGCCCTGATACGTCAGGCGAATTCGAATTGCTGCGCGAGGGGTATTTCGGCGTCGTAGCTGGTCATGATCATCGCAACGGTTTCGTCGGCGAACATGAGGGTCTGTTGCTTATCGCTACGCCAACCTGCGGATTCAATACGTACGGACCGGCTCCGGCCAAACGTGCCACGCGATTGATCGAATTTGATATCCGTCACCCTTACGAGCCGCGTACGCAATTGCTGGAGTTTGGCGAACTGGTGGGCAAGCCCAGTTCCAAACGCGCCTACACCTATGCGGTGAACCAGACCACGCCTGGCGAGGGTGAGGGCGATGATTTGCTGCGCAAGCCGTCGCTATGGAGTCAACTGTCCGGTTTATTCAGGTAACTGTTCCTGATAGAGGCGGGAAGCGGCGCGAAGTATTCGGGGTTTCGGGGGCCTTCCGCTGTGTATTAGTGGCAGAAATCCCGCGTCTCGACGGATACCTCGCGGGATTTCTGCCGGTTGGGCTATCGGTTGGATTGACTGGTATGTTTCAGCGAACGGCTTTGACCAGTGCCTCGGTGAGGTACTTGCCGGCGGCCATCACCAGCGGCGCATAGCGGCGTCCGGGAGCGGCGCCCATGCGGCCGGTCGGCCCAGAAATCGAGATGGCGGCGATGACCTGGCCGGAGGCGTTGCGGATCGGGGCGGAAATCGAGCACACGCCCTCTTCGCGCTCGTTCACGGACTCGGACCAGCCGCGCTTGCGTACGGCGGCCAGCTTGGTGGCGGTGAACTTGGCGTGGCGCAATCCCTGGTGCAGACGGTCGGAATCCTCCCAAGCCAGAAGAATCTGGGCGGCGGAACCGGCTTCCATCGACAGCATGGCACCCACCGGAATGGAATCACGTAGGCCGGAGGTGCGTTCCACAGCGGCGATGCACACGCGCTGATCGCCTTGGCGGCGGTAAATCTGCGCAGACTCGCCAGTGCGATCGAGCAGGGTCTGCAGGATCGGGCCGGCGGCGGTCAGCAGACGATCCTCGCCTGCTGCGGCGGCAAGTTCGGCGAAACGGGAGCCGAGTACGAATCGGCCATGCTGGTCGCGCAGTACGAAACGGTGGCGTTCCAGTGCAATAGCCAAACGATGTGCGGTCGGTCGAGCGAGACCGGTGGCGGCCACAAGCTGGCCCAGCGTAGACGGGCCGGATTCCAGTGCGTCAAGAATCTTTACAGTTTTATCAAGGACGCCAACGCCGGAATGGATTTCCCCATCGTCCTTGGCGGTGGTGTCTTCAACCGGCTCGGACTCGGTCAAGCTGTTGTTCAATGGCTCTTCTTGGGAATCAGTCATAATAAGGGCGATTATGCCATCTCACATAGTGAAATAGCAAATTGGGGAAGTGTCTCACAGGGTGGCCATGAAGTTGAAAGGGCGTTCGTGGATGCCGAAGAGACATGTCTGGAGCGGAACCGAGTCATGACTAGGTCATGTTCGAGTCGTATCCGAGTCATATTGAGGCCATCATTTGACCGTATCTCAATATCCGGCATGCTCATGGCCGGGCCCATCGCAAGCACATAGGCTAATACCACGAACAAGGCGCGAACACAATGCCTCGCGCGGAATTTTTTGGAGGAATCACTATGGGAACGACACTGGCCGAGAAGGTCTGGGCCGATCATCTGGTGCGCAAGGGCAGCGACGGAGCCCCTGATTTGCTGTACATCGATCTGATGCTCATGCATGAGGTCACCAGCCCGCAGGCGTTTGAGGGCCTGCGCTTGGCCGGCCGCAAGCCGCGTCACGTGGATCAGCTCATTGCCACCGAGGATCACAACACGCCGACCGTTGATATCGATCGCCCGAACCCGGATGAGACGAGCGCGTTGCAGTTGACGACTTTGGAGAAGAACTGCAAGGAGTTCGGCGTGCGCCTGCACCCGCTGGGCGACGCCGATCAGGGCATCGTCCACGCGTTCGCCCCGATTCTGGGCCTGACCCAGCCGGGCATGACCATCGTGTGCGGTGATTCGCATACGTCGACGCACGGCGCGTTCGGCGCGCTGGCGTTCGGCATCGGCACTTCCGAAGTCGAACACGTGATGGCCACACAGACGCTGTCTCTGAAGCCGTTCAAGACCATGGCCGTCAACGTCAACGGCAAGCTGCCCGCGGACGCGACGGCCAAGGACATCATTCTGGCGATCATCGCCAAGATCGGCACCGGCGGCGGCCAGGGTTACGTGATCGAATACCGTGGTGAGGCGATTCGCAACCTCACCATGGACGAGCGCATGACCGTGTGCAACATGTCCATCGAGGCCGGTGCGCGTGCCGGCATGATCGCGCCGGACGAGACCACGTTCGAGTACCTGAAGGGCCGTCCGCACGCGCCGGAAGGCGAGCTGTGGGATCAGGCCGTGGCGTACTGGAAGACGCTGAAGACCGATGACGATGCCGTATTCGACAAGGTGGTGGATATTGACGCCACCAAGCTCGGTCCATATGTGACGTGGGGCACCAACCCCGGCCAAGGTCTGCCGATCACCGCCTCCGTGCCGGAGCCGGGCAAGATCGCCGACGCCACCAAGCGCGCCGCCGCCGAACGTGCGATTACATACATGGGTTTGAAGCCAGGCATGCCGATCAAGGACATCGCCGTGGACACCGTGTTCATTGGTTCGTGCACCAACGGTCGTATCGACGATTTGCGCCAGGCCGCCGCGATTATGAAGGGCCACCGCAAGGCCGAGAACATCCACCGCGTGCTGGTGGTGCCGGCCTCCTCCCGCGTGCGTTTGCAGGCGGAGAAGGAAGGCCTCGATAAGGTGTTCAAGGACTTTGGCGCCGAATGGCGTAACGCCGGCTGCTCGATGTGCCTGGGCATGAACCCGGACAAGCTGGTGCCGAACGAGCGCTCGATTTCCACTTCGAACCGTAACTTCGAGGGCCGCCAAGGCAAGGGCTCGCGCACGCATCTGGCGTCGCCGGCCGTAGCCGCCGCCACCGCCATCCGCGGCACAATCTCGTCTCCCGCCGATCTCTGAGTCAATACACGTGAGCCCCCTCTGACGAGGGGCTGTCAGTCGAAGACTGACTGGGGGGGAGATCCCCGAAAGGAAAATTGTTATGGAAAAACTCACCACACTGACCGGCGTGGGCGTGCCGCTGCGCCGCTCCAACGTCGATACCGACCAGATCATTCCCGCTGTGTTCTTGAAGCGCGTGACCAAGTCCGGCTTCGATGACGCCCTGTTCTACGCATGGCGCCGAGACCCGAACTTCGTGCTCAACAAGCCGGAATACGCCGGTAAGGGCCAGATTCTGGTCGCCGGCCCCGAATTCGGCATCGGCTCCTCCCGCGAGCACGCCGTGTGGGCGCTGCACGATTACGGTTTCCGCGTGGTCATCGCGCCGAGCTTCGCCGACATCTTCTACGGCAACACCGCCAAGAACGGCGTGCTGGCCGCGATTATGCCGCAGGAGTCCGTCGAACTCCTGTGGAAGCTACTGGAGGAAGAGCCTGGTCGTGAGATGACTGTCTCGCTGGAGACCCGCACTGTCACTTGCGGCGACGTGACCCTGCCGTTCGAGGTCAACGATTACGTGCGTTGGCGTCTGATGAACGGCTACGACGATATCGATCTGACGCTGCAGCACGAGGACGACATCGCCGCCTACGAAAAGATGCGCGCCGAAAAGTTCCCCTTCAAGCCCAAGACCATCCCCGCCAAACACTGGGCCGAAGAAAGAATCGAGTCCGCCCGCGAGCCTGAGGACGCAGACTGGACAGGGCCGTTGGCCGATCGCGGCATTATTTAGCCGCGAT
>ERZ773194.1004-NODE-1004-length-33360-cov-7.219997_pt1 | contig 33360 bp, 25 predicted proteins | sample MGYA00511240_ERZ773194 | MGnify/ENA primary metagenome ERZ773194 (study PRJEB29015, sample SAMEA2737774) | human gut metagenome | biome: human gut; feature: human-associated habitat; material: faeces | place: China | collected 2012 ... | reverse complement strand
TGACGGAAACGGAAATCAAACAGATCGTTGTACTCCAAATCAAGAGTGTGCAGAAAATGCTGTCCGGTAATGGTGTAGAACTTGAATTGACTGATGCCGCCATAGACTTCCTTGCCAATGCAGGATATGACCCTGAATTCGGCGCCCGCCCGGTAAAACGTGCCATACAGCACTACTTGCTGAACGACCTGTCCAAAAAACTATTGTCGCAGGAAGTAGACCGCAACAAGCCCATTACGGTGGATGCAAATGCCACGAAAGATGGATTGATATTCAGAAACTAAAGATAATAATAAGAAGGAGTCTCGAAATAAAGTGTGCCCCAAAAGGTTTTTTGCCTGACTTTTTGGGGTCACTTCATTTTGAACACCCCCTCTTTCTCATAATTCATCCCCTAAGGAATTACTTCTGCACATCTGTGCCGCCCAATACGCCCAGTACGGCAGTAGCCGCAGCTATCAAGGCTTTCAATATCCTACGCCAGAGGTTTGTCTTGGCCATTTTCAACACCTCCTTTCCGCCTTTAATCGGTTACGTTTCATTATTATCGGCTCATGCATCCGGGGTGTCTTAGCCAAGAGGATTCTCTTCTTCGCCGCCATCCGAGGAGCCGCCGCCTTCGCCATTGTTATCATCGCCCGTAGAACCGCCTTGAATACGGTCCACATCCTTAAAGCTCAAGCCTTCGGAGCGTGTTGCTCCTGCAGCCACCAGTCGTATGTCGCTGTTGGCCCTGAAACAGATGCGCAGGCCGGTAATGTCATTGGCGGTAAAATCTTCCGCCTTGTCCGCGCCCTTGCTTTTGGCAGCGAGATAGAAATAGCCCAGCCCGTCTATATTGACCGAGCGCCCTGAAAGCAACAACTTTCTCAGCAGTGTGCGGAAATCTTTCAGCACACTGATTGTCTCACCCTCGCTGACACCGGAATTGCCACTGATTTCTTTGGCAACTTCCGTCAGCGTGGCTGCCTGTCCATACTCATATGTGATGGTGGGAAAAACTTTCTTTGCAGAATTCTTGTCCGACAAGTCGGTGAGACGGTAATGTTTACGATACAAAATTGTCATAATGTTCTTTTTTTTAATGAATACTTTGGTTTAATTATCTCTTTGTCAACGTTAACGCTGCAAAGATGCGGCAATCCTGCCGACAACCAAAAGAACATTTTCATCACCCCTCAAAAACCGATAAATCACAGGCCCACATGCCCTCCACCACCCTCTGCACAAGCTATCACTACAATTCGGGCCGGATTCATAAGGGAAAAAAGGAAGAAAACAGGTGGGAAACCGGAAAAAAAGGAAAAAACAGCAAGGCAAACCCGGTAAGAAAAGGCACAAATACCAGTTCTTCCCCCCGAAAGTCGCCTCTTTTGCTAAAAGAAACGTTGCGCTCCACAAGCACGCGTTTAAAGCGGTGACAATTCATGTGCCGCATATAGCCCATATAAGAGTTTGCCACACAAGAGATGTACAACAGCCCGTCCCGGTCTACTTCCCTGCCAGACAAGCACCGGTTCATCATGTCCATGCGCACACTGATGCGCGACCTCATCTTCCTCAGGAGATACCTCCGGTGGGGTTTCACAAAAATACCGAGAAAAGCGGTTCCCCTGTATGCCTGTTGCAGGAACACCTTGTCGGGATGTAGCGTCAGCCCCAATTCCTCTTCCAGAAAGCTGCTCAGTTTCGGAATGAGCAGGGCGAGATGCTGTTTGTCCTTACCTATAATAAAAAAGTCGTCCACATACCTTCCGTAGTATTTCTCGCCCAACGTGCGTTTCACAAACTGGTCGAGCGCATTCAGATAGACATTGCTGAAAAGCTGCGAGGTGAGGTTGCCGATGGGCAGGCCGCGTCCTTTGGGCACATGAAACAGGCTTTTATCCTTAGGCAAGCCTTCCCAGTCTTTGTGCGTGCCCCGCATTTCGCAGTCCAAAGTGGGGTCGTTAAAGATAATTTCCCGCATCAGATATTCCAGCAGGTCATAGTCCAGCACGTCTGCCCAGCACTTGCCTTTGCTATTTTTGCGCGGGGCATAGCGCCATAGGGTTTCCATCGTAAGATCGTAGAGTTTCTGCCTGACGATGTGCATAAAATATCCCCTTATATCCAGCTTCAGCACATAGCAATTATTCCTCCAGTTGTCCGAGCAGGCGCGCAGATGATGCTCAAAACGCTGCACGCCATAGAGTGTTCCCATGCCCTTGCGGCACGAGTAGCTGTCTGCAATAAAGGTACGCTCAAAAATCGGGGCGGTATAGTTATACAGCAAGTGATGCACCACGCGGTCGCGAAAATGGGCGGCAAACACTTCTCTTTTCACCGTACTCCCGGTAATAAAACAGACACTCTTGCCCACCTTATAAGTATGGTTGCGCAGTTCTTCGTACAGCCTCACAAGGTTTTCCTCAAGATTGAATTCAAAATCGAGCTGGCTGCGTGTATTCCTTTTGTTTTTCCGGGCGTCATAGTAGGCGCGGAACACATCAATCAGTAGAGGATCTTCCTTCATAGCTTTTTTGCCATGCAGACAATTGTTTGGATATGGACTCTGTCATCAGCGCAGCGTTGGCATAGTTTTTCAGTGACAGTTGTTTCAAATCGCGCAGCAGGCGCAGTTGCAGTCTCACAGCCACCAGTTTTTCCCTTGCTTCGAGAATGGTTTCCACTTTCTGCCGGGCGCTATTGGCGCGGTAGATAAGGATTAATATCGCAATCAGGTCCTTTTTCAGTGTTTCCCCCAAGGTGTAACGATAGTCGCGTTGCACGTCTTTTCCAATCTGGTAAACATAGAGCAGCAAGTCGTAGGTAGCTTTATATACAGGTAGTTGATTATAAGTAGCCATTCTTCCTATGATGTTTATGGTTATTCTGCCAGGCGGCGTTTCAGTTCCATAAGGAACAACATGCACTCCACCGGCGTCTTGCTCTCGATATTAAACCGGCGGATGCTGTCCGCAAGGTTTTCGCAGCCCTGTCCGGCAGGCGGAACTGCGGTGACGGAAGCCTGTGGCGTTTCGGCGGCAGACACATACGGATGCGGCACATTCTTTGGCTGCCGTCCGTTATCCGGCAAAGCCATGGGAACAGACTGCTTCCAAGCCTCAAAATCCCCGGCGGCTATGGGCGAGGCGGCAAGCACCAGACGCCCTTCCTGTTGCATCAGCACTTTGCAGCCGTTCAGCACATTTCCGGCTGCCGACACCGGGAAGCCCAGTGACACGACATCCTGCTTTACGGCAATCACCCATTTGCGGGTAGGCTTATAGGGATGTATCTGCATGGAGAAGGCATACGCCGACTTCTCATAGGCACGCCAGAAGATTCCTTCACGCAACAGGATTATGGTGTTGTGGTTGCCGTTCTCTATCTGAATAATTTCCTTTACAGTCATACAGGTTCATTATGATGAGTAACTGATGATAAATATTTCATTGAATTACAGTTTATGTTTTTCCGATAAAAAATAAGTTCCCCCTTCCACGCTTGGAAGGGGAGAACTTTCCAAACAAACAAATACGCACAGACAGTGATTCACATCCTTGTCCGGCCAAAAACCGGAGAACGAACCGGGGGTAAGAAGAAAGTTTAACCTCCATAAGTTCTCCGGTGCTTCATACAAACACAGTTCTGGCCTGTAAGTTCTCGGACACAACGCACAGGGAAGGCGTCCGCGCGGTTGGTGTTGTTCACCGGGTTCACCCAATTCGAGTTCACGTTCAGAAAGCCCGCGTTCTGCGAGGTTGCAGAGAACGGTGAGGCCGACCAAGCGTAGCAGCCCCAACCCACGTTGTTGACACGACCATCGGCACCGTTGCGATAGCCGGCTGCCGGAAAAAGCAATCACTGAAATGAATGTACCGGAAAAGAGTGGAATCATCCCTATCAAAACAGGATGCCCTGCTCGGTCCCCATACAGACTGGTGTGGATAACTAACGGAAACGTAGCTCGGGGTGCAGGCGGTGCATAACCGCACAACACGTAGTCCTATACGACATTACTCCGCCAGTGGATTGCTGAATTTACATATCACCCTACTGCAAGCAACAGGACTTGCAATACTCTCGACATATAACCGGAACTTGTTTCTTTTTATTTTTTTTTCGACCGCCTTACGGCGGTTTTAGGACTTGGGGGCTTTAAATGCCCCCAAGAACAAAACCAAAAAATCGAATAGCGTCACTTCGTACCGCTATCAGTCTCGGACACAACGCACAGGGAAGGCGTCCGCGCGGCTGGCGTAGCTCACCGGGCTCACCCAATTCGAGCCCACGCTCAGAAAGCCCGCGTTCTGCGAGGTCGCAGAGAACGGCGAGGCCGACCAAGCGTAGCAGCCCCAACCCACGTAGTTGACACGACCATCGGCACCGCTGCGATAGCCGGCTGCCGGGTAGAACGCCTCATTGCTCGTACCGTCCGCGGCAGTTGCCGACGCTTCTCCGGTAGTAAAGTACCTGCGTCCCCACACCTTAAAGTTTGCATCGGTAAAACCTATTTTGGAATCCGTCTGGTTAAACTTGTCGTTAGCAACTACATTATAATCGGCTATATTACTTGAATTATAAGCCGTAGCAGCAACCGTAAAATTAGTCCAAATGTCCTGTGGCGGCATGTGGTAGCCATAAGGACATGGATCATAAATGGTTTTCTTTATATTCACCTCGGTTGCCAATGGAAAGCTGTTTGCCTCGTCCACCAAGCTGCCACCCCACAATTTATTAGATGCCTTCCAAGGAGTTTTTTGCGGATGCGCCGCAAAAATCCAGTTATAAGAAGGATTAGTGTCGTCACCGCCGTAAGCAGCAACTTTATCTCCATCGTCACGCAACATAAACATCAAGGGGTTCTCCACTGTATAAGCCAGTTGGGCCTTCACCGCAGCCTGATCGGTTCCCTTCGTTATCTCGCTGTTCTTCTTCTGATTGCTGTTCTTCAATATCTTGCTTCCACTCCCGTCATAGACAGGAACAATCTCCGCATCATCGGCCCTTGCCATCACACCTGCCGCTGGGAACGGGTCTTTACGGCCAAACTGGAAATACACGCCATACGTCTTTATAACCTCTGCTTCCACCTTAGAAGCCGCACCGCTGGCAGAACCCAGATGGCGGTCCATCACCTTTATTCCCTTACGCTGGGCAGGCTTGAAATGTCCGTCAACAACGCGGGGACGTGTGTCGTACGCCTGCACCTTGATTCCCGCCCGGTCAAATGCCTTTGTGGCCCAGATATGCCAGCTCCAGAGGATTTTGGAAGCGCCGTCTTTGGCAGCAACCACAGCGTTGCCTTCGGTTGCACTGCCCAGTTTGAACACGATGTAGCCGTTGCGTGAATAGCCCACGTAGTCCAGTGTGCGGGCAGTTCCCCCTTCACGCGTTTCCCACACAAGGGAAGCATTGGTAGGCGCAATCTTGTCACCCGCAGGAATTTCGGCTCCCGTATAGGAAATCTGCGCCGCAGTCTGTGCGCCATTGCCGCGGACTGTGGCCTTGAAGCGATACCATTTATTGGCATCGGTGGTTTTCACCACATAGCAATTGGCAGTTTGCGTGCCGGCAGCGCTCAAATCCTTACCCACCAGCACACGACCGTCATTCAGGTTTGTGCCTTTAATGGTGGCGTTCACCGTATACTTCGTGTTACGCACCACATTGAAATCGGCAGGGTTATCACCCGCCCCCAGATAAATGGTATAGGCCACATCGCGGGCTGTACCGCCTTTCGGCGTATAGCTTCCTTCTATCAGGACATACGTAGCCGTAGCAGGCACGTTGCCCTCATAGCGGTCTTTCCAATCGGTCAGGGACTTACTTCCCGCCTTGTTTTCAGGGATGTACCAAGCAACAGTTTTCGTATTGTCACTCGTATAGGAGGTAAGCTCTGCCGGAGTCGGAGCTGTGGCAGCCGATTCTACATAATAGAGCTTCTTTGCCACATTCATCAGTTTGATGGCACTCACTGTGAAAGCGTCGCCTGCGTTCGGAGTAGTCAGGTTCAGGCTGACTTTAGCCACCGAACGGGTCAGTTGTACCGTAAGCGAAGCATTGGCTGTTTCCGAATTGAAATCGTTCTTGCTGCCGCACATAGGCAGGTTCTGCCCGGTGCCTTTGCCAGAAGTCACTTCGGCCGCCAGCTTCTTGAAGTCGGCCAGTGAGCTTCCGTATGCCACTCTCGAAGTCAGGTCACCCACGTTTGCCAGCACATATACGGTACACACGCCCATTCCGGAGGCCAACGAAATGTCAGCCGTAAGCTGTCCGTCCGTCAAAGTGGCGTATTCGCTATACTTCAATTTACTGTCACCATTGCCAAACTGGAACACGCAGATGTCACCCACTGCATTCTCTTGGTCGTCGGTCAGTGTGCCCGCGCGTGTTCCGGCCCTGTCCGATTCTTCACCCAGCACCAAGTCCAGCGAGTTGTCGCCGCGTGCACGAGTGACGCCCCCGGTTTCATGCATAGGCGTCATGCCAAGTGCAAGCCTCACAGGAGTCGTCGAAACATCGGGGATAATATTACCCGGCCCCTGTTCCTCCTCCGTACAAGAGAAGAAACAAAGCGCAGATACTATCCATAATCCCAAAATCCTTGTTACTTTCATACTTATCATTTTTTCATATTTCATGTTTCTTTTACACAGCATCCGGGTCTTGCCCCGTCTTTCCGTCACCGGTATCGGCAGGCACATTTTCCGTTCCTCCCCAATTGCCGGAGCCCACATTCGCATTGCCGCCGCCCGTTTCGCCCGGAACATCCTGCGACGGGTTCCAAGGCAAGCCTTCACCACCCACCGAGGTCAGCCCATAGTCGCCAAGTATGGCATCCAAATCGGGGTTGGGAGTCCATTGCCCCGTACTCACAGTGGTGTTGCCGCCGCCTGTTTCGCCCGGTATAGTCACATTCTCCCACGAACCCACATCGATAGTGATTGGAGTGAACGCACCTATATCGTCCTGCCCGCCCATGACACTTTCACCCCAAGGCAGCACCGTCAGAATCAACTGAATGGAGCCGCCTTTCATTTTCATGGTGAACCTGTATTGCGTGCCGGGCGCAAAAACAAGCGTTTCCGGCATATCCGCCGCAAACTCCGCAGCAGCCTTACCATTGAACGCCACATTCATCTTGAACCGGAATTTGCCGGCCTCGCGGGGCAATGTCACCGTAGCGGCGGAAGTGTTCAAATCCGCATCCGGTGCGGAAAATTCACCACCCGCTATCATAAGCTCATCGTCCTGCGCCACTCCCGAAACGGGTAGCGCAGTGTGCAAGGCGGCCTCAATGGGAGCGTGGGTCATGTTGGTAAGCCCGGCGGATTCAACGCCCACCGAAGTGATATTGCCCGCTTTGGGCGACAACTCGAATATCAGCTTTGTGCAGCGTCTGCCCAAGTCGTTGAGCAGCACAGGTGCACTCGCCCCCACCACCGTTTGTTGTCCGGTCAGCGAAGTGGCATAGTCCACGTCGTGTCCTATGGAAACGGCACAAGACAAGCCCGCTCCGCCCCCATCGGGATTGGTCACCGCCAAAGCCGGAGTCAGGGCATAGAAGTCGTAGGTTCCTGCACGCAGCAACAAAGAACTCACAGGGGTTAAAGCGCCGTTGCCACCGGCGGCTTTGTAGGTGCCTTCACCCATGTATTCATCCGCCTGCAAATCGGGAGACCCACCTACGCGCCTGAAAGCGAGGACACGTAGCGTTGCACCATCCGCCAACGGCGAAGATGCACGCGTAACCGCCTCCGTACCGATGCCCGATGCAGAAAACTGCACAGCAAACGGTTCCCGGTCCCTCAACAGCAACTCACCCTCCGTACACGAACAGAGAAGCAGAACTGCCGGCAAGTGTTTTATCATCCCTTTGTAGTTCATAAAGCCAATGGGTTACATTATTATATTTCAATATCACCAATCGGAGTTCCGTCCACCCAGTCCACAACAGATACATTGGGAGTGATTCCGACAGACGTAAATTTCAGGGTGATGGCATACGCTGTTCCCGCTTCGAATCCTTTGGAAGCAGGAACGCTTATTGTCGCCTTTTGGGAGCCGCCGGTCTCCATGTTAATCTGCAACTCTATACTTCCGGTGGACTTTGGAGCAAACATGGCATAGCCTGCCACAACAGCATTATCAGCCGTACCTACGCCCAAGCTCAGCGGATAGGTAATGGCAGTTGTAGGCGCAGTTGGTTGGGCTGCAACCAAATCCAAGTCAGCAGTGCCCGTAAAAGTCGGGGCAGCTATCTCTGTTCCCGCTACCGACGTTACGGCAGGAACCGTAAACTTGCAGCTTTGCTTCATTCCCGTTATCTTGATAGGCGACAGCACTTTTCCCCACAATCCCGCTGCAGCATCATCGGGAGCATAGACCTTTACGCTAATCTGTGTGAGCAAGTGTTTAAACCTAAATTCGGGCATCTTTGTGTTTTTATTTCCTTCCTGCAAAGGAGTAACCATGATGTCCGTTTTGCCGTCAATATCGCCAAAATTCACCTCGCCCGTTGTCTGGGTGAAAGTCACCCCGGGGCGTCTTGGATACCAGCCTATCAACTTGGTATTCTTTCCGTTTGCCAAATAATATTGGACAGGATCACTAAACGACAGCGTTTTGTTAGAAGCCGTTATGCTTCCTGTCAGAGCTTTAGTCTCGTAAGCCGTATAGCTGTCATTGTCTCCGGCATCGGCGCGTGCAAATGCCACATCCAGATCCGTACCGAAACCGGAGTTGATCATTCCATCCGGCACAGCCCTCGTAGCCGGCGACACCGCAGAGGAGATGCCGGTGCTGACACGTATTTCCACCCTTCCGTCATCCTGCACCATTTCCATGGGAGCGTCTGCCGAACAGGCCGAAAACACCGGCAACAAAGCCGCATTGATATATAAAACCCATTTATTCCATTTCATACTCATAAATTTATTGCTTTTTAGTTTATTGGATGTCTTCACTGCTGCCGCCTTCTTCTTTCCAATCCTCCACAGTGGCCGTTGCCTTTATCTCGGTAGCCTTGAATGTCAGGGTAATGATGAATTTCTGTCCCTGTGTCGAAGCGGTGTAAGCGTTGTTGCTTCCCTTTTGCTTCAAATTGACAGGTACGGCTACGGGCGTAGTGCCTGAATTGGCGGTTTTCACAGCCAATACATAGTCTGCCGTACCGGTTGCGTTTTTCAAAGGAGCCACCAGCGAGTAGGCCACCTCTTCACCACCAGTAGTCAAAGCCTTGGTTTGAGACGCAAAAGCCGCTTCCGGAGATGCTCCTTTTACCCAGAAAGACATGCCGCCTGTCAGTGGCGTGGCAAATGCAGAGCTCTCATCGGCAGTACCGGCCGACAGCGTCACCGTCACCGCACTTGTCGGATCATTCGAACCTACCTTTGTCAAAGTAATGTCCGTCAGGTTGCCCCAAGCGTCAATGGCTGCCTGATCTTCCGCCACAGCTTTGACTACCAACTGTGTGAGCAGATGCTTGAACGTAAGTGCAGGATAGCTTCCCCCCTTCGAAGCATCTTTTGTTGAAGATTGTTCGGAAGCCGCCATAACATCCTGACTGCCATTGAATGTGAATTTACATTCGTCGTTAGCCGGATCGGCCCAACCGGTGGACGGATACAGGCCGCAGATGTACAACGCGCTGTTGTCCGCCGGATAATATTTCGGCGTAGCGAAACCCACCGCCGTAGTGCCGTTATCTGTAAATTCCATCACGTCGTTTGCATACAATGCGTTTGCCGTATAACTTTGGCTTGTTGCCGAAGCCAGCACTTTCGCCGTCAACGTATTACCCGAACCGATGGTACCCTCGTAGGGAGCGCGTGTCACCGTCTCCGCTGCTATCGCGGAAGAAGTCAATTTGATTTCCACCTTCTCGTTCGGAACCAGTTCAACTACATCACTCTGTGTACAACTTGCCATAGCTGCTACGGCAAGAAGCGAAAACATACTTTTCCTCATAACTGTTTGCATTAAAATGATTATTAAATAAAAAATTATTCCACTATACCCTCTCCATATCCATCCATCATCCATGGCGTGACCTTTGCCGAGACTGCAACCGCCGTACGGCCGCGAAACCTCAGCGTCACCATGTAGGAACGTCCGGCGGTAAATGTCGTTTCACCGCCCGAGGGGCGTATCTCTATGCCGGGATAATCTCCCCTGCCGTCGGTTTTCAACGTCAGCCGGAATACGGGCTGCTCCGGTTGCAGCATCACTTCGCCCGCCAGCACTTGCGGCGTTTCCACTGTTCCCGTTATGGCAACGGGCGCTTTCAAGGGGAACGCCACAGCATCCGACGGGGCAGACCAACCGCCCAGCTCGCCTGTCTCCAAATTCAGCGTGGAAGCGGTGTTTGCCTCATCAAACGTCAGAGACGTGACTCTTACCCCCTCAAATTCTCCCTCATCGTCTATCAGCCGGAAGCGGAGCTGCGTCAACTTATGCTCAAAGAGCAATGCGGAAGGCGGCTGCTTGCGCGAACCCAGCACCGGACGCACCCACATCACATCTTCCTCCCCCGTCAGCTTGAAGTGCAAGACGGGCGACCTCCCGGCGGCAGCTTCCACATAATTGTCTCCGCCTGCATCTACGGGCGCATAGGGATGATAGACGCAGAATTTCACTTTCCTGCCGTCGTCCGCAGGATAGGCATAGTCACCGTCCCAGAAAAGCATGCCCGTTGCGGCATCAATCCTTGTAGTCCGTACGTTGTTCATCAAAGGAGCCGTTTCCCATTCGGTTGTCAGTGTGGCATACAAGGCATCCGCACGTTCGGTCACCACTCCATACACTCCCACCCTGTCGCCCACAGCCGCCAGTCCGGCGAGGTCGTTCACCGAAGTGCGCGTCAGCGTCCTTGCATGGCTTTCCGGCCGGGCTCCCAGTCTTATAAGTCCGTCCGGCAACAATGGCTCCCGCTCTGAGCATGCACAAAACAACAGACACACTGCCATTGCCCGGACGGCACTATACATTCCTTTATATATCCCATTCACAAACATATCTTCCTTTCTTCTTTCTTATCTTAATAGGTTCCTACCTCACCCTCGCCGCTTCCTTCCGTCCAGCCCTTTACCGCAGCCGTAAGAACTGTGTTCAGCAGGTTTATGCCCACACTGACTTCTATTGTCTTGTCCAACGGAAGTTCGCCTTCATACGAGTCGATGATGTCTGTCACCGTCTTGTTCATGTCCACCGTTGCGCCGTAGGTCTCACCGGCGGCATTGCCCACCTGCAAATGCAGGCGGCAGTCGTAGCAGGCTCCGAATTCCGGAGACAACAGCCCCAGCAGTCGTACATCCGCCGAAGCCATGTAGGCGGGAAGAGCATCCCTGGCCTCCACCGGCGCCAGCGTAGCGGCAAATTTGGTGTTCGTTTCGGGAGCAGCGGCTACACTCTCCGCCGAAGGGCTTCCGGAAAGCAGGAAAACCGAAGGATAAACACCGTTCAGCCTGCCTTCCAGCACCATTGCCTCTTCCATGCCCGTTACCCGGAAATGAAGCACCATCTGCCTCACCAAGCTGCGGGGCACAGGCGTATGCTGCACCGCACTCCGCAAGGGAACCTCCACATTGTCCACGCTCCAGCTATATATGCCGCCGGGCTGCGCCTCCGAAGTAAGGCGGACTTCCGCCTTACTTCTATGCTCCAACCCCGTAAAAGCAACTCCGCGTGCATCTGTGTTGTAGGCCAGCAAATGATAGCCGCCCACAGGAAGCACCAACGAAAAAGATTCGGCAGACGCATCCTCGCCTTCATAGGCCGCCTCTTCGCTGCCCACCGCATAAAAGCGGTAGCAGGCAGAAGCCGGACAGGCAAAAGCGCTCCAGTCGGGTGCTATTACAACCGTTCCTTCTTCTTTCCGATAGTCCAGCCCTATCTCCGTACACGCCGGAAAAGCGGTTAGCAGGACAAAGGGCCAAACAAGGTTTGTCATTTTCATTTCCGAACTCCTTTCTCACCTTTACTTCCGGCTGCCAAACCGGTAACTGATGCTTATATTCACTCCCGTCACTCCAAATGAGTTCTCCCGGAAGTTACGGTCAAAATAATGGTAGGGCGCCTCCACTTCGTATGCATTGACGTCCGAACTGCGATACCCGCCGCGCAGGCCCACCTCAATGCCCCAATGGGCATTAAGCAGAAAATAGCATCCGGCAGACAATCCGCCTTCCCAGTAAGTACCCGTACAGTTTCCGGTGCTTTCGGCTATGCGGCCGCTGTCGGCGCTGCGATTGTCAAAATCGCCCAATTGCCCGTAAACGCCCACGTAGCACCAATGGTAACGTCCGTCGCCGTTCACCCAGAAACGGGGTTCTATGCTATAAGCCGAAATGCCCCAATGCCCCCTGTCGCCGTCGTAGTCCCAATTTGCATAAGCTGCGGAAGCCACTGCCGACCAACGGCGGGCAAAGAACAACTCCGCGGACAGGTTGGGAGTGAAAGCGGTATAATCAAAGTCGGGAGTCATGCCCGCCCATGCATATAAATTCGTCTTTACAGCCAATAGCGGCGTCAGCCTGTTGCGTTGTTCGCGTGCAGCGCGTTGCGCCTGTTTTTTGGCGGCACGTTCGGCAAGCCATTTTTCGCGGAACTGCTGTTCTCTCAAGCGTTCCGCCTCTTCACGACGCGCCTGTTCGGCACGTTCGGCTTCAAGCCGCATCTGCTCGGCGCGTTGCTGCTGCTCGGCTTCCTGCCGCCGGAGTTCGGCCAGACGAAGCTCGGCGGCTTCGGCGGCAGCACGCTCACGAATCAGTATTTCTTGAAATTCGGCTTCTGTGAGCTTGCGGCGGTAGCGTTCTTCGATAATGCGGTGCAGGTCGTACTCCACCACAATTTCCACTCGCCGCAGCAAAGGGAATATGCCGGACATCATAAAGTTATAGGGCACACCGCCCTGCAAGTCCATCAGTTTCTTTTCACGCCCCTTGAAGATGTCCGTATTATCAATGATTGCCAGCACCTCTTCGCGTCCGGGCAATGAAGTGGAGGCAGCCGCCAGCTCGCGCAGCTTGTCCCAGTCTTCGCCTATATAGTTCACCTCCACCGGATAGCGCCTCGCAAGCCCGTACTCCACATCCAGATAGTTCCTGAATCCGTTGGCGCGATCGTGCGCCAGCTTTTCATTCAACGCATAACTGCCCTCAATGGAGCAATATCCGGTCAGGGTGATCCGGCGGACATAAATCAATGTGTCGGCAAAGGAAGAACGCATAAACTTATCCAGCTTTTCAAGTTCGCGGGCATTTTTCCCATAGTCTTTCCGTATCTGCCATCCGCTCTGCGGATAGGAGAAGTAACAGTTCAGACTGGCGGTTCCTTCCTTGATAACGCGCCTGTACGTTGAGTCTTGATAGAGTTTATCGGATACCAACGTATCGAGAAGCGCCGTCGATGCCGCACACAGGCAGCTTGGAACGATGCATATAATAAGTAATGGCAATATCGTCTTTATTTTCATACAATATGGTTAAGTGTTCATTCTTTATGGCTTGCCTACGGCATTTCCGTCTCCTGTCCGTCCATGTCCATGTCCGTATCCATATCTATGGATATGTCCACCTTGCCTCCCTGCTGTTCCGGCGGGCAATTGTCCAGATTGTCGGGAATACATCCGCCAAGCAGTGCTGCCAGTGAACAGAGTACGAACATTTTTTTCACAGTTCTCATATTTCTCTCCTTCCTCGTTATTTGCTTTGTTCTGTTTGTCCTATTTTTTTAGGGGGAAAACATCTCTCCCCTCTCCCTGAAGCCTGTTTCAGTCTAACTCCACTTCCTGCACAATTTTCAGTGTCCAGTCGTCCACGCTCACTGTCAGTTCAAGACTGGAAGGAGTTATTTCCGCACCGGGGTTGGATTCGCCGTCGCCTTTGATAACTGCCTTGATGCGGTAGTCATGGTTACGCACGATGGTGCCGTCGCCTATGCCGGTTGGCGCAGCCGAACCGGAAGGAGTGATGATCGTACCCGTCTGGGATTGATTCACTACAATGGGATAATACACATAAACCGGTTCTTTGGGCCCCACACTGCCGTCCGGGTCGAAATAGCCGGAGAGCACCAGTTTGGTGCGGTGGGTGACATCGTTGTTGGCAAAGGCATAGAACCAATAGGGCACGTTATATTCGTCCGAAGTAATCAGTATGCCTTCGGCCGGGGTGACATCGTTCAGCAGGAAACCTGCTCCTTTGGTCCATAGGAAGGAGCCGTCCGGCTGCTCTACCGCCGAACCGCCATGCAGCCAAGTGGGCTGTGCGGGCATGGTCTGCAGCGCGTCACCGGGTGAAACGCGGGAGGTTTCCAGCGCATTGCACAGGAATATACGGTCTAACGTAAATGTGGCATGGGCATAGTTCAGGCTGAAAGCGCTGCGGATACTCGCTATGGAGATGCGCGCCACCAACCGCGACAGGCTGACGGAAGCCGCGGCGGACTTTCCTGCTTCCAGCACCACCGGATGGCTGCTGATGCCCGACATCGGCAACAGGTCGGAAGCCTGCTGCCCGTCACGTACGGTCTGCACCAGTCCCACGTTTTTGCCCACAAACTCGTTTTTGGTCTGCACCCCGGCAAATGTACCTTCCGGAGCATTGGCCACAACTATCACATCGCACATGCCGGGTGAGCATAAAATGGCATCTACCTCCAATGTGCCGGAAGTTCCGTCAAGCGTAACGGCAGGTTCCACAATGGTGTTTACCGAACCGTCTGCGTAGAACAGTCCTACGGTCAGCCTATGAATGGTTGCTTCATTCTCGGGCAGCGCATCGGCGGTGGCGCGTGTCTGTCCGGCATTGCCGCCGGATATGCTCAAACGGAGCGAAGCTGTTTTTTCCACACTCCCGCCGCCTGTTTCGTTATCACTGCTACATGCAGAAGCCAAAGCAGCGAACACCAAGGCATATATCCAGCTAAGAAGACATATACCTATAGCCTGCAACGTTTTCTTGAATTTTAGAGTCATAATTTTGAATGTGTATTTAATTTGTTATTTGTCAATCTGGTTTTCGTAAGTTCAATACAGGTTTCTCTTGCTTCTCAGTTCGCCCAGCACCTCGCTTGCACGTTCCACACCTGCCGCAACAGCCATTTCCAAATACAGCTCCGCCTTCTCGCGGTTGCCTTCGAGCATGCAGAGCACCCCCATATTATTGAAAGCGGCCTGACGGGTGGAAAAGCGTGAAAGGTATCTGCGGGCCTTGCGCGTGTCGCGCTTGCTCAGAGCAACGGCAGCCGCGTTGATGTTGGCTTCCGGACAATCGGGAAACAGGCGGGCTGCAAGGTCGTAAATGTCGTTGAACTCGGCCGAACCGGGAGTATGGCTGTTGGCCAAAGCAAACAGGCACTCCAGCGTGATGCAGCCGTCACCGGTAGCAGGCAAACGGCAGTCGGCGCTTTCAAGGGAAGCCGGTATGAAATTGACCCATGACAGGCAGCGGACATCCACTTCTTTTTCCAGCCCCGGCACTTCTACTTCGGGCAACAAGATGCCCGAAGCAATCTTGTCGTGGTAGACTCCGGCCTCCTTACCGTTGCAGCCGCATTCTTCGGTGTGCAACACAAAGTCGGCCTGCGCCATCCATTCTCTGAACGGAATGGAGACCTTGTACGTGAACCGGCGCGAGGTTTTATGATCGTTTTTCAGAACCACCGAAGGAGTGGACTTATCTCCATTGTGCCGACCGGAATTGCCACCCAACACACGAGCACGCTCATACACTTTCTGCTTCTCGGTGCCATTAATAAGAATAGAGGGCAGGCTGAAGGCCTGATCATCCGCCTGCAAACGGGGAGTCAGTGTCAGCGATTCGTCCGAAGGCATCTGCAGTCCTTCATAGTTAACGTCCATTTGTATATGCAACTGATTGCCCGAAAGGGAGAAACTTCGACGGGTTACCTGTATCTGCCCCATATAAGCCTCTTGACTGCATAACGTGCACAAGGGCAACAGCAGCAATAACATGCTGCAAAGTGTCTTTTGATTCATCTATTCAATTATTAATTACGACTTACTTTTTTTATTTTATCATATATACTACGGATATGGCTGCCTTTGTAGGTCCATAATATCCAAGGTTCTTCACATTCCTCTGCTTGCTTCCGCAACGACCGCAACGATAACGGTCGCTGCGCAGAAATGCCGCACCCACTCCCAGACTCGCCTCTATGCCCCAACGTGAAGTGAGCAACCAATGGTAGCCATAGGAAATTCCGGCTCCCAAAAGCCAACCTTCATAACGGGCTTCGCGTGCTCCCTTCAAAAGTTGTAAAGGCAAATGAACACCGCCCACATTGAAACGTCCCCCCATGAGGTGGACGCCCCAAAAATGTCCCGCAAAAGGGGTGCATAACCAATGGCGGGCCTCGGGTTGCAGAAGCCAATGCTTCCAACGGCGGTTGTCGTCAGGAGCAAAAGGCTGATAGTGCATTGCAAGCCCCAACGTCCACCGGGAAGCCACCAAGGCTTCCACCTCTATATTAGGAGATGCCAAAGCGTCGGCAAACAAATTGGTTTTCACAGCCAAGCGTTGTGCACATGCATTGGATACGGGCAACAGACACAATGCTATTGCCATCATCATTATATATAGCTTTTTCTCCATTATTATATATAGGTTATTCCTCATACGCTCCAATCTTTATATGTCCAACAAACTCACCTCGCCCAACAGGGTGCGGAGCATCTGATTGATTACACCCAGCCTCGAAGCTCCTGTCCCGTAATGGTAGTGCTTATAGATGCGCTCTTCGTCTGCACTGGGAGGCATGAGATTTATCCCTTCACCAATTACCAGCAAAACTTGAAACAAAGAAATTTTTGAAAGGTCCTTACATAATTTATATGACTGAAAAAGGTTCGGATTGGCTTCGGGCAGCAGACTAATGATACCGGCAGCCTTTAGCTGGTCCAAAATAGCTCTGCACTTGGAATTGCAAGTGCCCCGGCCTTCCCTACCTAAATAAGACGAAGAGCTCGAATATCCAATTTCATGAAGTATATATATAGCAGTCTGAGTTTTGTTCGTCAACATTTTTGTCTATTTTGTTAGAAAGAAATATCCATTACTCCATAAGTAACGGATACATACATACGAAAAAGTATATTGTCATATTACAGCACAAAACAGCATAGTAATTTATGTGTATATAATAGGACATTACATACACTATCTCCTCTCATCTTTCGGCTTAGGAAAGATGAAGGAAAGCTACGTTCCAAAAACACCATTGTTAAGAAAAGTAAAAGCAGAGTTTTGGCTTATCTCTCAAAATACATAGCAAAAAGTGAAAAAAAATAAAGATTTCTTTTGTTTTTCAAGTATAATGTATAAATTTGCGGGCATATATACATCCGTTACTTATGGAGTAATTTTTGCATACAACGCTGATTTACAGCAATATATTGTTTGTTTGTCTTGTTTCTTATTATCTAAATATATAATCTATTATTACCTTATTAGCTTTTTTGATTTCATCATCATCAAACTGTTTCAGGTAACCCTCGGTCGTAGAAATGGAGGCATGCCCCAATGCCTCTGAAATCACTTCCACTGATATCCCGCGGAATTTTGCAATAGTGGCCCACGTGTGACGGGCCGTATAGGAAGATACCTTCTTGCCCAGCTTGCAAAGGCGCGAAAGCTGCCCCAAACGCAAATTGAGCTGACGCAAAGCATGCTGGTAGTTGCGATATGCAGCCTTACCGGAAAGAGCGCCATCGAGAATATCCAGCAAGTAGGGAGAAGACGGGTCTTTGCTTGCATAAAGCTGGAGTAGCTTCATGGCTACCGGGTCTACAGCAATCAAAAGTGGCATGCCAGTCTTATGACGGCGGACAGTGAGATAGCCATTCTGCAAATCGACCTTGCGGAGGTTGGCCAAGTCGACAAAGGGGATGCCATGAAAACGGAGCATCAGCTCCAGACAGGCACGCGCCCAGTTGAGGTCGCGGGAAGAGCTGCGGGAAGTTCTCAACTCATCCTGATCCGTAGCCTTAGCCGCGCTCTTAGCTTTAGCTTCATACTCATCCGTAACCACACCCGCGTCTTCATTCACACCCTTCAACAGCACCAAGCGGATTTCCTCTTTCTTCAAAGCCCGCTGATGATTGGCATACCGCCCCGTAAACACGTTCTTGAACTGACGGGGAATATAAGGAGCAAGCCCCAAATCCACAGCCCGGTTGTACACCGCACGAAGCATGCGCATGTACGTGGAAATTGTGTTCCAAAGCAATGTCTGCCTCAACAAATGCTCCTGATAGCTTTTCAACCAGGCCGGATTCAAATCTTCAATGCGCAGGGAGCTTCCTCCATAACCCACAGCCGACTTCAAAGCACAATGATACACATGCGCAGTGCTGTAACGCCCCTGCCGCTCCATATCCGTAATGACGGATAGCATAAAATCATAGAGTTCATTTTTGTCCATAATTCTTTTATTATTACATTACAATTAATTTATTGACATTCAGTCAACAACCGATATTACACAATGTTTCATTACATATACTGCTAATTATATATTTTTATAAATAGGATATAAGCCATCAATTTGTCATACTTTTGTGACCGAAGTATTAAAGGCTCCTTTTTCCTCGGTGAGGAACGGATCGCTTCCCGGTGGGAAAGCACCTGTTTCTCGGTGAGGAACGAACCATCGGACACCGCCCTATCATCGAAAGCCATTAACCGGCTACTATTCAATGTTTTCCGGAACCGTTCAGAACGAACTTCAACCGCCTACGGTTTCGGACTCCTTTCACAGGACCACAAACATAAATTCATTATCAAAAAATTAAAACATTGAAGACCCATGATGACCATCAGTATAAATGTAGAGCCCTATCTGGCCCACTACATGTATGCCCGCTACGCCAACTGCATCCATGAAGGCGCCATAAAGTTAAGCCACCGCGCCAATCTTTATCACATTTTACTTGAATTAACTGCTCCCCGCCCCCAAGGAATTTCTTGGCACGACACCGGAAACCTCATTCTCGCCCTCCCCGTCCCCGACATAGGCAAAGATCCACGCACCTACAATTACCTGAGCGGAGAAAGCATCCACCTGCTCGCAGTGAAGATAAACCGCCAAATGAGACGCGAAATGATAGAATACATGCTCAGCGAAAAGTTTGAACATGGAGTTATGTACAAACGTTCCCTCATCCACTTCATTGCCGACTATGACATGAATGAACTAATCAACGAAGATACCCTGATGAAACATTTCCAATTATGGAGAAAAAAAGAAAAACTGGAGAAAATAAAAGAAAGAGGAGATGCACAAGCTCCTACCCAACATCTATGACCTTTTAAGAAATCTTATCGGAGAACCGTACCTTCATAATACCTTGACGGAAATGCTTGATTTTATTATCATGGAAAGTGGTAAGCATGATGAGATAAAGGCGGAGCAAGAAAAGCTGAAAAGAAGATTAAATCATTTGGAAAATCTATTAAGACAGAAATGAGAAAAATACAATATCCAGATTCAAAAAAGATGCAAGTGTTACTAAATGAATACCAAAATATATTCTCGGATCATCTCAGCACTTTGCAAAAAGCGTGGAGCCCATTACGAGATCAACTAAGAAAGTATAGCTTGAATCCTGCCTGCAATAATATATATCCGGATAATATTGACGATATTTTCATCAAAACTTACGCGGAATTGACAGATATGTATTTAGACTATATCATAATACAACAAGGTACAAAAAAGCGGAACTATCCACAATTACATAAATCTCTAAAGAAAGTGTTTCACTATTCGGGAGAAGAGAATGCCAGCACACCTGCATACCAACCACAGATTGCTGATTTCTTTATGCAACATTCTAAAGAACTCGGAATATCTGTATGTTATTATTGTGAAACAAGTTTCATAAATACATACGGTTTTTCAAGCATTTATAAGAATTTTGCGGAATTTCTCGTAGATGCAGACATTCTTATGCTCAAAAAATTTGTCTGTAATTCAAAGGATGAACCATATAGTGATTTTGTTATAAATGACATATATAATTTATGTCATGCCAAGGATATAAATACAGTAGTTGACAAGTTTGACAACTATCGTTATTTCAAAAACGGGAATTCCAAGAAAAGCGAGCGTGTGATAAAAAAAATGCGTAATCATTTTGACTTGGACCATTTTCTGCCCAAGAGTGTCTGTCCGTTGGTGGCCCTTTCATTCTACAATTTTGTCCCAAGTTGTTCGGTGTGTAATGAAAAACTAAAACGTAGCAATATGATAGGAGAAACTGATAAGGCAAGATTATTAATGTTATCTCCGACAAGTAGTGACTACCAACTTGATAAGGAAATAAAAATAAGAATTGTTTATAAATCAGGTGTTTCAACACTTAGGATGCAGGAACATCCTGATGATTTTAGGCTGGAATTTATTCCGGAAAGAAATCCATATCAAGAGATTGTCAGGGTATTTCGATTAGATGAGCGTTACAATTTTCACAAACAAATAGCTTTGAAACAACACGACTTGTATCAAGACTTTGCACCTGGACATATAAGTCAGTTGAAACATCTGTTTAATGGAGCAAAATCATATCAAGAAATAGAAAACCAAATATTCAGAAACGAATATATAGAAGACTCTGCACGTTGTTTTGATAAACTAAAAAAAGATGTCAAGGAACAATGCAAAAGATGATAATTTTACTCTTGCAAAGTCATACCAAGCAATTCCTCCAATGTACCATTAAAGACATTCAGATCGACTTCTTCTTCAATGCCCGGAACATTGCCCACATCGGTATGTTGCCAAAAGTGCCATTTACCTTCATACTTTACGGAATCAACGTAATAATGGGCTATCCAATAAGGATAAGAATCGAAAATAGAATCGTTTAAATAACGCTTCTTGAATTTATAGGAAGTGTAAAGAATCGGCTTTACGCCATAATGTGCCTCCACTCTGTCGAGCCACGTTTTAACAGCGGCCTTCAGTTCCTGCGGTGATTTCTTTCCCGTAGTTTCCACATCAAGAACGGGCGGAAGATCTCCCTTCATCAATTGCACAGTGTTAATAAAGAAATCGGCCTGTTTATGTGCGTCTGTCTTAGGCAGAAAGTAATGATAAGCGCCCCGGATAAAGCCGTATTTTCGTGCCTGGCCGAAATTTTCGGTAAAAGTTTCATCCCCATGATCACCGCCCTCGGTAGCTTTCATAAAGATAAAGTGTATAGGAAACTTTGTCTCCTTATTACGAAGGAGCTTATTCCAATCTATAATACCCTGATAATGGGAAATATCAATGCCATGCACTTCGTAACTGCAAGGCATACATACCCCATAGCCTTTCAATCCGTAGCAAGGCTTCCAACGATAGGCGTAAGGACGAATAAAAAACCAATAAAATCCAACGGAAAATACCGCAACAATGCCAAATGCCAACAGATTGCGCAACCATACAGGCATGGTGCGAGACGTTGCCTGTTTCTTTTTTCGGGAAGAAGAAGCACGACGTGAGACAGGCTTACGACGGGAAGCGGTATTAGTTTTGGGAGGCATGCAAATATTTTAAACTAAATAAGCATCTACTAAAAACAAAACAGCCAATTACAGCAAAGACTGCAATTGGCTGTTAAGATTTTATTTACCTTGTTCCAGTTGCAAAGTCTTAGTAGGCTGGTCACAAACTTCCGTAGGACCGAAGTACTGGATAGGACCCGGATAAACGTAGTCTGTTTCTATAGCCCAACGGTCGCGCTGAGCGGCGAATGACTTGAAAGGAGCACCATCCAGCTTCACCAAAGCTTTCTGGATTACCGGCTTCATTTCGCCATGACGACGTTCCATGTTCATCATCATTGTGATGGGCACACCGCCTGCAATCCATTCTTCAGCAGGAGCAGTAGTGTTGCGTACGGATGACATATAACCGGTCTTGCCGTTAGCAATCAGTGCAGAAGCAGCATAACCCAAAGAATAACAATAGTCTGCATCAAAGTTAGACGGAGCAGCGCAACGTCCTTCATAACCGAAGAAGTGATGCTGCGCAGCAAACTTACCTACAAACTTACCTTCTTCCTTCCACTGAGTCAACTTAGTAGCAACCATTTCGGACAGAAGTTTTTCTGTTTCGATAAGAGATACCTGTACATTTCCATGCGGGTCGCGATCCAGTGTCAACTGGCGTGCAACGCCTTCAGGAAGACTGGCATAGATTGCTGCATTTTCCGGAGAAAGCTTGCTGATGATATAGTCACGCTGATGTGATTTCTTGATGTGAGAGAATTCTTCCGCATTAGCAGCCAAGAAGTCGTTCAGTTCCGCAATCAGACGCTTCATGGCAGGAATGAACTCTACCAGACCTTCGGGAATAAGAACGGTGCCGAAGTTATGTCCCTTTGCAGCACGATTGGCAACGGCCTGAGCGATATAAGTCACTACATCATCCAAAGACATATTCTTTGCTTCAACTTCCTCAGAAACAATACAGATATTAGGCTGTACCTGCAAAGCACATTCCAAAGCAATATGAGAAGCAGAACGGCCCATCAGTTTGATGAAGTGCCAGTACTTACGTGCCGAGTTACAGTCACGCTGGATGTTACCGATTACTTCAGAATAGGTCTTACAAGCTGTATCAAATCCGAAAGAGGTCTCGATCATTTCGTTCTTCAAGTCACCGTCGATAGTTTTCGGACAACCGATAACCTGCACACCGCAATTCTTGGCAGCATAGTACTCGGCCAGCACGCAGGCATTTGTATTAGAGTCGTCACCACCAATAATAACCAGCGCCTTGATGTTCAGTTCTTTCAGAATTTCCAGACCTTTTTCAAACTGGTCTTCTTTTTCCAGCTTAGTACGGCCTGAACCGATAATGTCGAAACCACCCGTATTGCGGTATTCGTCAATGATATCAGCAGTCAGCTCCATGTAATTATGATCTACCAAGCCGCCGGGACCCAGAATGAAACCGTACAGTTTGCTGTCTTTATTCAACTTCTTAATACCGTCGAAGATACCGGAAATTACATTGTGTCCACCGGGAGCCTGACCACCGGAGAGGATAACACCCACGTTCATAGCAGGGAAATTAACAGCCTCATCAGTAGCTTCGAACTTAATCAAAGGCATTCCATAGGTATTGGGAAACAGTTTCTTGATATCTTCCTGATCGGCTACCGACTGAGTAGCTGCACCGGCCACTGCTTTTACAGTACCTCTCAGCGCTTTCGGAAGTTTGGGCTGATAAGCAGCCCTTGCAATTTGTAATGCACTTTTAGTCATTTCTTTTAATTATTTAAAGGTGTTAATAAAGTTCAGTTTAAAAGCGTCGCAAATTTCGCTTTTTTCTGCAAGAAATGCAAACCGCGAAGAGAAATAATTAAAAGTGAATACCAAAACGAAACAAATTACATCGCATTGCTTAGTTAATCAAACGGAATTTTCTAATTTTGCACGATAGTTTCAAAAAAGAATCGTTCTTAAAAGGCCATAAATGAAATTACCAAAGTACTATAATCATGCCATCATTCACATATACTCCAATAGTTGCAAAGGCGCATACACCACCGTACAAAATTCACAAGTATTTTGCTCGTCGCCCTCACAACGTATTTAACCAGCTTATTGAAAATTTCACTTCCCCGGGTGAGATTATTCTCGACCCTTTTTGTGGTGGAGGTGTCACTATATATGAAGGTGTGACTCAAGACAGGCGCGTCATCGGATGCGATTTGAACCCTCTATCCACGTTTATTGTAAGAAACATGATCAAGAAGTCTGAAGATATAGAAGTTCTTGAAAAGTGTTTTAGAGAGTTACGTTGCTACCTTGAAACTTTGGTAAAGGACTATATGTTCTTTGAACTGGACAATCAGAGATATGATATATCTTGGGCTGAAATGGCCCTGACAATCAGATGTCCAAAGTGTGGCAGGCCTTCTCCACTTGCCAATGACCTGAAAATAAAGAATGGCAAATACCGGTGTTCAAATAAATATTGTGAACTAAACAGCGAGGGGGAAATTGATATCACATCTTGTGAAAGATTGGAACCTCAGTATATATTTCTGATTAATGCAGCCAATAGGACTCGAATCACGAAGCATTTCGAGGAGGACGACATGGTGCGTTTTAAGTCGCATATCAAATTTCTGAAAAAAGAAATCATTGGTCATCATATCAATATACCGCGCGACCTTATACCTATGGACTGGGACCGTCAGTTTGAAGACGGCCTTGCAAAAAAAGGGATTTTGTATTTTCAGGATTTCTTTACTAAAAGGAACCTGATGATTTTGTTGCTCCTCAAAAATAGAATAAATTCGTTGGAGGAAAAACTTGGAACTGAAAAATACGAACTTGTCAGAATTGTTTTCAGCAATATCCTGAAAGACTGCAATATAATGTCATTTACAAATGCGGCATGGCAAGGAGGATCCCCAACGACATGGAGCAAGCATGCTTATTGGATTCCGAATCAATTCTGCGAAGTTTCAATTATTCCGGCATTTGACAAATCTGTTGCCAAAGTCTTGGCTTCTATTAAGTATAACAACGGCATAAATTATATACCGGTAAGAACAAATTCCATTAAAGATCTATTGGAAAACAGAGCTAATGTTCTGCTTTATAACGCCCCTATCGGCCATACGGATGTACCAGAGAGCAGTGTGGATGCCATAATCACAGATCCCCCTTATGGCAGCAATGTGCAATATTTAGAGTTGTCTCATTTCTGGTATCCCTGGAACCAAGACCTTTATGAGCGTTATCCAATCTTTGAACTTGAAGCGGTTGCTAATAGAAAAAAAGGATTTAACGGAGCCAAGAGCCAATATGATTATGAGAACAATCTATATGAAGTGTTTAAGAATGCATATAGGGTTCTCAAACCTATGAGGTATTTGTCTTTGACATTTAACAACAAAGACATATGCTCATGGCTGGCACTGCTATTTTCAATCCTAAAATCCGGATTTACATTTGACAGGATGTATTTTCAGGATGGAGTTAAAAATTACCGCCAAACAGCGCACACAAAAGCAAAAGGCTCCCCTTATGGGGATTTTATCTATACCTTCAAAAAGGTTGATAGCACTCCTGTGAAAGTGTATACAACGGAGGAAGATTTTATTTATGACATTGATAATATCTTTCTAAAGGACATCAGTTGCAGTGATGAGAATAGAAATGAAATGATATTGCAGATGTTTGTGGATGCAATACCGTTAATAGACGCCTTTGCAAAAACATATCTCAGAACAAAGGGTATTCATCATTTATACTCCCATTTCAATAAAAAATATTTATCAAAGCTTTACGATACAGATAATGCGAACAAGTGAATCTAAAACCATAATAAATCAAGAGTTATTTGACGTAAAGCTTCCTGATTATCAGAGAATAATCGAACGCCTTGTATCAAAATACAATGTTGTTGACGGAAGCTACTATGAAGGTCTTGTTAATTTCAAGACCAACTTGGTTGTTCCTAAACACAAATGGTATGATTATAAACAAGGCTATTCAGAATTACTTGTCAAACATATCATCGACGAAGCCAAGCCACTAAAGGAGCATTATATTTTAGATCCTTTTTGCGGTGTTGGCACAACGAACCTTACATCAGTAAATCGTGGTTACAAGACTATTGGGTTTGATGTAAATCCAATGGCGATATTAACGGCAAAAGCCAAGACACATCATTACACACCCAAAGAAATTGCTCTGATAAAAAAATATTTGGAAAGTTTCACTCTGCCGGACTCCAAAGTAGAGATTGAAGGTGGGCGTGTCATAGAGACTTCTTTTACAGAAGACGTACTCGATATTCTGCTCAAGATCCGTTTCTTTGTTGATGGTATAAACAATGATGCAGTCCAAGATTTCTTTAGGCTTGCTCTTATTTCGATAATAGACAAATGCTCCTTAAAAATTAAGGATGGCAATGGCTTAAAATTTAAAAAGAATTACAAGGCTGTACCGGATTTGGTCCGACTCTATTTGGACAAGGCATCCGAAATGTTATCTGACATCCGGATGTCAAACGAAGACAAAGAGAATAAGATCATTTTGGGGTCTATGATAACTGAAGAGGCTTTTAACAAAGTAAAAGACATGCCTATCGGACTGTGCGTATTTTCGCCACCTTATGCAAACTGTTTTGACTACTGTGAAGTGTATAAACTTGAATTTTGGATTGGAGGCTTTGTCAAATCCTACGATGACTTTGAACGATTTAGATCAATAGCCTTGCGCTCACATGTGAATTCTAAATTCAGTCATGAATTTTCAAACAGCAATAAAGATGTGGACACAATAGCTTCACTAATATCATCTTTCAACATCTGGAACAAAAATATTCCAGATATGATTAGAGGATATTTTGATGACATGGAATCGATGATTAAGAATTTATCTAAAATCCTCGTCAACAAGGCAAAATGTTATATTGTAGTTGCAAATTCCGGATATAAAGGCATTTTGGTACCAACCGACTTGCTTTTAGCAGAAATAGCAGAAAAATATGGCTACAAAGTTTGTAACATATATCATGCGCGCAAAATCCGCTCATCTTCTCAACAAATGCATATCCTGAACACAAATTATAACAATCTAATGAGAGAATCTGTAATTGAACTTCAAATTATCAAGTAGATTATGATATACTCCAACTTATAAAAAAAACACTACTCAGATTGGCCTTCTTTGGAAAAGGCCATAGAAGCTTTGCCAACTGCAAAAGCGAGAGGTAACGTTTTTGAAGAGTTTACATTTGCGTACTTTACCATAAAGAAACAAATGTATCAAATAGCAGAGATATACCCATCTGCAGATATTCCTGACAAATACAGAAAAGCTTTTAAGCTTGGCAATAAACAACACCAAGATAGTGGCGTTGACGGCCTTATTATTACAAATGAAGGAAAGTCTATTGCTTACCAGTGTAAATTCCGCTCCGGCAGAGTTAAACCACCCTACGAAGAACTCACCAAATTCTGGTCTGACGGCCGTTATTGCGACTATTGTTGTACAGTTGCCAATTCTTTTGCAGTGAGTAATCTCTCTGATAAACACGAAGAAAATCTTCAGATTCTGGCAAAAGACTTTGATTCTCTTGATCAAGAATTCTTCGACCAACTTTACGATCTCGTGAACAACGAGAATGCTGGAAAGAACAAGGTCTTTTATGAGCCATACGATTACCAAAAGCGTATCATTAAGGAGGTTCTTGTAGGATTTTCAGTTGAAAACAGAGGCAAAGTTATTGCTGCCTGCGGCACAGGAAAAACTCTAACCTCATTATGGATTGTTGAAGCAATGAAAGCTGAAACTGTTCTATTCCTGGCACCAAGCATTTCTCTTGTGAAACAGACACTTGAGGCGTGGGCTGACCAAGCTAAAATTCCATTCACTTACTTGTGCGTTTGCAGTGACAATACCGTTTCATCGAACATAGACGATGATGAAGCTGACATCAGTGTATCTCAGTTGGGTGTACCCGTAACTACAAACATCAACGAGATTGCCAAGTTCTTAGACCACACAAAGGGTAAGGTCAGGTATATCTTTTCCACCTATCAATCTGCAGATAAGATTTCCGAAGCACAGAAGACTGCAAAAGACACTTTTGACTTGATTATCTGTGATGAAGCGCATCGAACAGCAGGTATGCGTTCCAATTTCTCATTGGCACTGGAGGACCAATTCATTTGTTCAAAGAAACGGTTGTTTATGACTGCAACAGAACGGATGGTCCGTCCATTGTTAAAACGGCATCTTGAGGAAAATGGAAAAGTAATTTTCTCTATGGATGACGAAAATGTATATGGTCCGTTGTTCTCACAATATAATTTTGGAGCCGCAATTAAAGATAAAACAATTTCTGATTACAAAATTGTTGTTGCCGGTGTAAAGGAAAGCGAAGTATATAATTACATTGCTGAGAATAAACACATTTCTGTCGGGGACTTGGATAACAATGAGAAGACAACAACTGCTGAAATTCTATATTCAAAGATATTGCTGGCAAAAGCAATGGGTGAGTTCCCCATTAAAAAAACAATATCTTTCCACTCCTCTATTAGAAAAGCCAAGGATTTCGTTGCTGAAAACAGTAATGATATTTCACTTTCAGATGTGATTCGTGAATTCAATGAACACATCACCGAAGATAATCTTTTTATAGATAACATCAATTGCCAACTAGATTCCGGCTCTCGTGCTCAAATACTTAACAAATTCAAAAACACCGAATATTCTGTCATATCAAATGCCAAGTGCCTCACCGAAGGTGTAGATGTTCCCATTATTGACAGTGTATATTTCATTGATAGAAAAAAATCTTTGGTTGATATTGTTCAAGCATGCGGTAGAGCATTAAGAACCCAAAATGGCATTGATAAAACAGCCTATTTTATCATTCCGATTCTCATTCCGGAGTCTTCTGTTGCGGAAGAAATCTTAAACTCTGAAGAGTTTGAGATTGTCTATAATATCATTCAAGCACTCAGAAGCCAAGATAACAGACTTGAAGATTGGATTAACAGGCTCAATAATGAATATGTCAGGACAGGCAGGATCGGCTCTGACTGCACAGACGACGATGTTCCTATCATAATTCAAATAGAAGGAATCGACATCAAACAATTCTCCGACGAATTATATGTACAAATCGCTACTGTAAATGCGAATCCTGATAATATTCGCAGGCCAACCACTTTTGGCGCTGGTGAACGAAAAACAGGACATGCGCGTATCTTCAAAACAATAGGTGATTATGCTGCAGAACGTTTCTTCTCAAGTTTGGTTGACCCGACTATAAAAATTTATAAAGATAAGAATTCCAAATGTCTTTCAATAGCCGATATTAAAATAGACAACAACAATATCAGCCATACCTACCGGTTAGGATTGATTGAAAAGTCAGAGAAAAATTATAGTCTTACTCCTTTGGGCGAATATTATCTTAGCGGTCATATCAAACCCCAAGATTTGTTTAGGAAGCAGATGTTGAGATATTCAAACTCATTAGAGGATAATAAAATAGCTCACACGCTCTTCCCATACAGAGCCTGTTTGGAAGTGCTCAAAAACTTGGAAGTAAAAAAACTGACATTTAACGAATTTGCTTTTTGTATATATCCTATGTACGATAGTACTCCAGATTCCATCAAAAGAGCTGTAGACGACATCAACTATCTGCGTCAGAAATATCCAAGGCTGAAAGCAATCAATATTGCTAACCGACCTCAAATATTACAGTTACTGAATACGTATTTCGGTACTACCCTGACTATTACCGATATATGGGGAACTGCCGGTACCACCGTCAAAAATCTGTATTCATATTTCAGGAACCATTTGTCTTTATTTGAAGATATCATAGAAATAAAGAATAGGGAAATTTGTATTAAGCCCGGGGTTAATGCTAACGATATAGACAAATTATTGGAGATAGATAAAAACATTGAAAAAGTTGACAGGAAGAATCTATTCGCAATATATACCGAAGTGTCGTCATGCCTATGATATTTTTCTTAGTCTAATAAAGTCGCCACCATAGCCTTGCATCTGTACATCAAGGCTATACCTACAAAAAAGAGTACTCTTAACAAATGTCAGGAGTACTCTTAACTATCACCACAAACAGCCTTATTTCTCTACCTGCCAGCCGCCCCCCAAGGCTTTATATACATTCACCACCGCTATCAGTTCGTCGCGAATGGCATTGCTGACCCCAATTTGCGCATCAAAATAACCACGCTGGGCATCGAGAACATCCATGTAATTGATAACACCGTTGATATACTGCAACTGTGCCAGTTCCACATACGTTTTGGCAGAACGCTCCAATTTAAGGCGCAACTGATATACCTCCTTTATCTTGTTGAAGTCCACAATCGCATTCTTGGCTTCTTTGAAAGCATTCAATACTGCCTTTTCATAACTATGCACTTCGGCTTCAAACGAAGCTTTCTGCGCTTTCAAAGCAGCCCGGTTCTTGCCCCAGTTGAAAAGAGGAGTCAGTACCGCACCATTCAACAAAGAATAAGGCGACTGAAGAAAGTTGGACAGGACATCACTCTCCAATCCAAACTGACCGGTTAATGAGAGCCGGGGAAACATATTGGTATAAGCCACTTTTACACGAGCATGCTCCGCTATAAGTTGCTGTTCCGCAGCACGAATATCGGGACGACGTTCCAGCAAACCGGAAGGTAACCCTACCGGCAAAGACTCCGGTACATCCAGTTCCTGCAAGAAGCGGCTGCGTTCGATACGGGTGGGAAACTCACCGGCAAGAAAAGCGATGTCATTTTCCTTGATAGATATTTTGCGTTCCAAATCCGGAACAAGCGTAGCAGTGCGGGCCAACTCCACCTGTGCCTGTTGATAAGAGGTCTCCGAGGTAAGCCCACCCTCAAAACGTATTCGAGCGAGACGCACTCCTTCTTCACGTGCTTTTTGTGTCTGACGCACAATCTCCAATTCCGTATCGAGCGCAACCAATTCATAATATGCCTGAGCCACTTCGGAAACGATGGTCATGCGTAGGGCACGCTGTGCTTCCACGCTTTGCAAGTACTCGGCAACGGCAGCGGCTTTCTTCCAGCGCAAATTTCCCCAAAGGTCAAGTTCCCATGACAAAAGAGCTTTTGCCTCATAAGTATTACCTACGTCACGACTATGACCGCCATGATTCTCCACTTCACGTTCCGCCTCCACTCTCCCATTCAATTGGGGCAGCAAGTTGGCTACACTGATGCGTTTCTGCGCTGCCATTTCCTTGACACGGGCAGCAGCGATAAGCATATCTTTGTTATATTCCAATGCACGATCTATCAAACTGCGCAAAGTGTTGTCGGTATAAACCGCCTGCCATTGCTCGTCGGCAATGCTGGCGCTGTCCTGTTGTTGAGCCAAACTATCGGGTAACGCCATTTCCGGACGAACATAACTCTTACCCACTTTGCACGATGCAAAAAGCACCGGAATGAGTAACAGAAGTATATATATATTCTTTCTTTTCATAAGTACGTAATCAAAATTCGTTTGCAATATTATCATCAGTCTTTTTTGATTTTGTGTTGCACTTTGGCTTTCGCTTTATAAATCAGTACAAAGAAGAACGGCACAAGTACAATACCAAATACAATGGCAAAGATCATTCCAAAGAACACCCCCGTACCGATTGCCTGACGGCTTGCAGACCCCGGTCCGCTTGCAAGTACCATAGGAAGCATACCCAAAACAAAGGCAAGCGAGGTCATCAATATAGGACGGAAACGAAGTTGAGCGGCATGAATGGCCGACTGTACCAAGTCTCCCCCATTATCTACCTGCACTTTGGCAAACTCTACGATAAGGATAGCATTCTTTGCCGCAAGCCCCACGAGCATTACCAAACCGATTTGGAAATAAATATCATTTTCCAAGCCACAAACAGCAACCCCTAAATAAGCTCCCAAAGCAGCTACCGGCAAGGAAAGCAATACTGCGATAGGCACTGTCCAGCTTTCATATTGCGCAGCCAAGAAGAGGAAAACGAAGAGGAACACCAATGTCAGGACCAATCCGGTCTGCCCGCCGGCTTTCTTTTCCTGATAGGAAAGTCCACTCCATTCAAGACCTATGTTGTCCGGCAAATGATCGCGTGCTATCTGTTCCATGATCTCCATAGCCTGACCGGAACTGTATCCCTGTGCAGCCGAACCGCGGATAACGGCGGTAGTAAACATATTGAAACGCTTGATACTACCCGGTCCTGTGGTGTAGGATGCATTGCCCAATGAGGTCAGCGGAACCATTGCTCCATTGGCAGCTTTCACAAAGAACAGATTGATGTTCTCTTTATGCTCACGATACGGAGCCTCCGCCTGAATATACACCTTATATATACGGTTGAACATATTAAAATCGTTTACATACACAGAGCCCGTATAAGCTTTCATCGTGGAGAACACGTCTGCCAACGGTACGCCCAGCATCTTCACCTTGTCACGATCCACATCAAAATAGAGTTGCGGGATTTCGGACTGCAAGGAAGAAGAAAGTCCTGCCAGCTCTTTATGCTTCTGGGCATAATACATCAAGGTGTCTGCCGCTTGTACCAGATTTTCGAAAGTCGCCTCACCACGTGCTTCAAGCTGCATTTCAAAACCTCCGGAGGCTCCCAACCCCGGAATCACAGGCGGAGTGGAAAGATAGACTTTACATTCGGGATATTCCTTCAGGTCTCTCTCTACCTTTGCCATAATCTTATCAATGGTGGTATTTTTGCGGTCTTCCCAAGGCTTTAAAATGACGGTCAGTTCGCTGCGTGCCTGATTACTTCCCACACGCGGACTGCTTCCCGTTACATTCTGCACATAAGCCACATACGGATTTTGCTCCAAATACTTCACCGCGCGATCGGTCACTATACGGGTACGCTCCAGTGTGGCGCCTTCCGGTAACTCCAGTTCCACCTTAAAGTATCCCTGATCTTCGACAGGCAAGAAACTGGTAGGAATCAGGCGATGGATGATGAAGATAGCAATCAGCACCATTCCAAATGCACTCATCAGACGTCTTGGATGCTTGATAACGCGACTGATAACACCGATATATTTATGATTGCTGATGCTCAGCCACTCATTTATTTTACGGAACACAATATTCTTTTTCGCTCCGCTATTAGGCTTCAGTATTAGCGAACACATCACAGGGCTAAGGGTTAAAGCCACAACCGTAGAAAGCAACACAGACACAGCGATAGTGATAGTGAACTGGCGGTATAATTGTCCGGTAATACCACTCAAGAAACTTACCGGAACGAATACGGCACAAAGCACCAACGAAGTTGCAATCAAAGCACTTGCCAAACCGTTCATGGCTTTCTTGGTTGCCTCATAGGGCGAGAGCTTTTCCGTCTCCATCAAATGTTCCACATTCTCTACCACCACAATGGCATCGTCCACCACAATACCGATAGCGAGAATTAATCCCAATAAGGTCAATATATTCAACGAGAAACCGAAAATAAGCATGAACCCGAAAGTACCGATCAAGGATATAGGTACTGCAACGACAGGAATCAAAGTCGCACGCCAGCTTTGTAGAGAGAGGAACACTACCAGTACAACAAGTATCAATGCTTCGAACAACGTTTTATATACCTCATGAATAGACTCCGAAATATAAGTAGTCATATCAAACGGTATCTCGTAACTCATTCCTTCGGGGAAGTTTGCACTTATTTCCTCCATTGCTTTCTTCACATTGTCCGCCACTTCCATAGCATTGGCACCCGGAAGCATATAGATGCCAAGAACAGCCGCATTCTCACCGTTGATACCACTCTCTGTGCTATATGAAGAGGCTTCGAGCGATA